>Ga0209631_10002347_pt1 | contig 22774 bp, 17 predicted proteins | sample COG_08_FD_184752 | JGI IMG/M metagenome (GOLD analysis project Ga0209631, IMG submission 184752) | Pelagic Microbial community sample from North Sea - COGITO 998_met_08 (SPAdes) (version 2) | ecosystem: Environmental > Aquatic > Marine > Neritic zone/Coastal water | place: Helgoland, sampling... | reverse complement strand
CCCCTGCCTCTACCACCTCCTCTCCCCCTGCCTCCTCTCCCTGCTTGAGGTGTTTCACCTATTAATATTATATCAGTTTGATTGTTTGTCATTTGTATTATATATTAATAATAATAATAATAATAATATATAATTTTTACAGAGTTTCAAAAACTATGTCACCCGTATGTTTCTGTACCGATTCATTTTTTGTCACGTCGGGTATTTTAATAGCATCTGCGAAACTTCTAGTGTTACACCATGTATTCATTTTATCATCTGTTTTGGTCAACTTATTTACCAAAACTGGAAAGTCGTCGTCGTTTATAAGTTCTTTAGTAATAACTTCTGGTTTAGATACATATTCATTTGGTTGTTTCTTCCGTTGTGTAGGAAAATTATCGTTCGATTTTTTATTTTTTAACCGGGTACAGTTTCTTATAACATGACCAACTTCATGACAGTATCTACATTCCATATTATTTTGTATACGTGAGTTATTCATATCTCTTTGGTTCAAGTGTTAATACCCTTAAACTTCCTTTTTGATCATTTGATCGAGTAAAACGGTAGCATCTTTGTATTGTTTACGTGTACCAAAATCATCCATTAAATTAGACGTCTCCCATATTTTTACCTCGTCTAATGTGACAGGTCTCATTAAAGATTCGCTCAAATATCCATACGTCGATGTCGATGTCTTATAAGGGAAGTATTCAGACCATCCGAAATCTATAAGTACAACAGTCCCGTCTTTGCGCATCATTACATTACCGGTGTGACAGTCCGGAAAACTTATCCCTTTATCGTATAGTTTCGCTAATATATCCTGTAGTTTACGAAGCATATCTACTTTCTTATATTTATACGGAATCAGCATTTCTTCCATAATATATCCTTTTCCTTTACATTTCCATATACCATAAACCTTGGGAGCATGTTCCCATCCTTTCAAACGTTTTAATATATCAACCTCCCTCAAGAACTCATCATCAAGATCTTGTTCTTTTAATATATAATCACAATTACCGATACTACATACTTGATATACGACACCCACACTTCCCAACGCCAATACCTTTTTTCTATTTTGTTTCCAATGGTTTGTAACACTGCATTTTTCTAATATACCTTTGACAGCCGTGGGTGGTTGTGTTGGAATTTGTGCCTTACACCTCTTGGTGACGGGATCCCTCACCTTACCGGCCTTACAGGGGGAAGGGGGCTTCTTCTTTGGACCAGACTTCTTCTTAGGGGATCCACATCTCTTGGTGACAGAATCCCTCACCTTACCGGCCTTGCAGGGAGAAGGGGACTTCTTCTTAGGGGATCTACACCTCTTGGTGACAGGATCCCTCACCTTACCGGCCTTGCAGGGAGAAGGGGACTTCTTCTTTGGACCAGACTTCTTCTTAGGGGATCTACATCTCTTGGTGACAGGATCCCTCACCTTACCGGCCTTGCAGGGACTAACACATTTATTTGTACGTTGATCGAGTTCTTTTCCTGAATCCTTGCATTTACTTTTTAAAAGTAACTGTCCTATTTTACCTGATTTTAAAACATACCTACCAGTTTTATCGTTTAATATTTTAGTATTATTCATATTTTATTTTATTTTATATTATAAGATATAAAATAAATTATGAATAGAACTGTGATGATTGGTTTAATAGCCATTATTATTATATCAATTATAATCATCGTGATTACTAAAGTGGATGATCCAAGTAGTTGTAAAAAAGGCACTGATAGACGAAACGGGAATTGTAAAACATGTGTCGCTCCGTGCCCTGACGGAGATTGGACAAATGACGGAGTGTGTGGATGTGACTGTATAGATGTAGAATACGATCCATCTGATCTGGATAAAGCAACAACTGTTATATGGGAAAACGGTAAAGTAGTTGAAACAGCCAATAATATCAACAATGCAGAATGCCTTTATCAGAAGTATTGTACTTTGAGAGAACAATTGAATGGGTTCGTGTACGATCCAATAAGAAAAAGTTGTGATGCATGTAGTAATGGTAAGGATGTATGTAAACCAGAAAACGATAGCGAACCCTTTTGCTGTCACGACTCGGAATCCGCATGTAATAACGGAACCTGTTGTGCTCCGACAGGGATATATAACGATACAATCTCGGGTACTGAGAAGTGCTGTGACAGCGGAAATATATCTGTTAATAACGGAAAGGCGTGGGCACCCGGCGATGACTACTGCACTGGGACATCGGATGACTGTTGTTTGATGTTCTGTGGTATTAATGGTCATGACAAACCCGGTGATGGTGGAGGTGATTGGTGCGAATCAGGATGGGACTGTAACATAAGCAGTTGTCCCGATAAAGATAAGGCAGATAATGATATTGAATTCTTAAACGATAATCCTTCTAAGTATAATGTTGTTGATCTACCGACTGAAGAGAATGAATATAATTATGCATACTGTGCAAAAAAACCACAAACGCGATCAAATACAATCTCTTGTGGTGGGTTTGGAAGTGGTGGTTTGTTAAATGGAACTGGGCCATCCATGTTCCCAACAATGGATAATATTTACTACAACTTAAACTTCAACGAAGGTAAAATTACAATGCCCACTACCTGGGAAACAAAAATCGTAAAAGGAAGTGATTATTCCTCCTATCTGCAACCCGCCGCTGAACATAATAATGTTCGTCCCGTCCCGTTACCCACAGGTACTATATTAGTATCATTATATTCTATATTCGACCATCTACATCAAGTAGGTGAGACATACGCTAATTTTATTGAAAATTATATTAAATCTACAGGTGGTACTATTCATGGGTTTTATGCACAAAATCAAACGTATTCCAACGCGACATGGACAAATATCATATCTACCAATGCGGCTACTATAGAAGAAGCAGAAAAACTAATCCCCTTGTCGACGACCACCACCGAAACATGTAAAGCAACCGGTGATTGGACTGGACAGGTATCTATGGATTCTTGGTGTGTAACTAATTGCGCTGCTGGGTATTGTCCATCTACTCATTGTGTATGTGGTTCTACAACCGGTACTATGACTGTAGGGTCTTATACAACTCTCTTTTACGATACTCTGACAGACGACCCAACATATGACAACTGTATAATGTTCGTAAATTATATTAAACCATTCGGTGAAATTATTGATGACGCGGACATAAGTAACCTTTTTGAAAAATGTAAAGTGATCGTTCCAACTTCTAATAATGCTATAGTAACGGTAGGTGATTCTAGTTTCTTTGATAATAACACTGATGCTAAGTGTATGACTGATGGACAGATTGCCGTTATTGATACCAGTCCAACTGTATATGTTTCTACGTCGAATATATCACCAAACCAAAACACACCTGCAGAGTATGGTAATGATATTAAGTTTGGGACACAGCTTATTGGAGATGTGAATTCCGAATCATCTCCGTCTGGTCTTTTGAAAAACTCCGGTGGTCCAATGTGTATAGAATATAATACAAATTCAGTAGATAGTATTACAAGGAAAGATTCGGCTTCTACTATTGTGAAATATACATCACGACAAGCATGTTACGATGCAAATAAATGTTTCGGGGGATATTTACGTAATACAAAAGATGGTGCTTGTAATATAAATGGATGTACTGAAAATGGGACTGAACCAGCTAACATGAGTGTAACATGGGAGGAAGCACCTCTAGAGAGTAAATATTGGTTACAAGGTAAGAACGGATGTTACCGTGCAGCTACAGCAGATGATAAAGTATGGGGTGGATGTCATACCACCGGATGGTTTTCTAGTTGTTCCAGCAGTATTTCAACTAGCCCAACTGCTAAAGATTTAAAATGGAGAGGTGATTGTAAAAATGTTTCAACCGCTAATTGTAGTTCTCGTTTGATTGATGATTTACAGCCCAGTTTCGTTGGTTATTCTAATGCCCCTGATTATTATTGGTGTCATTCAAGAGCCAAAAAATGTGAAAACAAATGTGTCATCGTAACTGGTCAACCGCCAAATTGTTTTGATGTGTGTGATGATGGGGCTCTCTATTACGATACTGGTAAACCACCCGACGAAGTAATAACAGCCCGTGAAGACACGCGACGTAAAAATGACTTATGTAAACCTCAATACATCCCAATATCCTAATATAATATATACATTTTCCCATCTATTATATGATAGTTAGTTATTGAATGGTATTAATGGACTCGAAGTTGTGACAGAAATAATTTTTTATTTTTTAAACATCATGGTATAAAATAAAATGAACGAAATTACAAAAGGTGAAGACATTCCAGAGTTTGTATTCGGCGCATGGAATATGGAAAAAGGTATACTTTTTAACACAATAAAGATATACGCAGACGCGTATATAACTAGAGCTCCTTCTTATATTTACAATGTGATATATCCAGATGAGGATATTCCAGAGAAACCACAGTTGTTATTGTATTTTTTCCGAATTAAAGACGTATCAGTTGTTTCAAACAGTGATATTGAATTCGATACTCAATGGATTGGTCCATTTGTGAGTAAATTAACGAAAAATGATACAACTGGTAAACTAGATCTTGAAATAATTACTGCATTACCAGATGGTAGTTCGGATATTAATGGTTATAAAATAATCCCTGATTGCCCTATAAGTCCGTCGGGATTTCAGAATTCAGAAGACCCTGTATTAGATATAATTGGAGCTAAAATTAAGTATGAACAATTATATTCTGGTGATTTCTGGAGTTGCGTGGTTGACCCAACTGACAATACGTTATCATTTTCTCTAAATATAACATTACCAAATGATAGAGTCATAAATCCAACTGCCGACGGGGTTAAGTATTGCAGGAATAATAATTCTAATATAGGAGATTGTCTACCAACTAATATATACGCAAACATGACAGAAAATTGCTTGCAGCCAACATGTCCATCGATCGATGATGATACATGGAAGAAAATAAGCATAGGTATGATTCTAATATTTGTATCATATCTGATTATCAAGCTTTTGTTATGGGTATTTTTCAGACATTAATTATTTTAACAATATAAATAAAACTAATGGTATCACGAAACGAATTATTAGAATATGCCAAACAACTTAATATAACAGGAATCAGTAAAATGTCAAAGAGTCAATTATTGAAAGAGATTGGTGATGAAAAAGCGTCTAGATATGTACGTATTAGACAATTAGGGGATAAAGGGAGAGATGCGATTACGTATCTTGTCAGTTACGAAGATAAACAATATGCGATGAAAACGTTCAAGCCACGAAAATCATCTTCGAAAATATCAGATGAAATAAATCTACAAACCCGAATGTCGAAAGTAAGTCCTGTAATATTCGATTTCGATTTAGATAGAAAATATATAGTTATGGATAAGCTAGACCGTCATCTTGTAGATATTACTTCTCGTGTTTTAAGTATTTCGTTAAATCACCAGAAACAACTCATTAATATATACAAAGAAATGGATTCGCAAGGGGTCTTTCACGGCGATGCAAACCCCCTTAATTATATGATAAAAGGTCGTAAATTATATGTCATTGACTTTGGTATGTCGAAAACAATCACCCCTCAGCTAATTAAAAAACTCGGCACGAGTACCCCTAATATAGATATAATGACACTTGGGATGGTTTTGAAACTCAGGTCGATAGGGTATACAAAACAATCGTATTCCTATTTGGTTAACTACATCGATCCGCGTGTATGTGAACAATTAGGATTGTAAATCATCCGATAATTCTATTTATTAAATCTGTTGTTGATTTCATAATACCCCCTACTATTTCACGTACCCAATCAACCATAATTTCCCCATATCCTGTTCGTGTAATAACGGTTGTTACCACTTGGGATGTCGCCAATACCCGACTGACACGGGATAGATAATCACTAGTGTGATTTAACCAAATACCAACCCCTCCGTCATCTCTACCGTTGCGAAACTCAGCATAGTCATGTTCGGTTCTTTTGCATACACTTCTACATACATTTATATAGGACGCGCTCAACCCACTCCCAAACGGTAGAGGGAAATTCAATGTATGCGGGAAACCCAAAGTCATATCATCAATTCTTTTTCCCATTACTTCGACAGCGTCAGATGGTAACATCGACTGTTCTAAATCACCAGCTATTATAATGACTATGTCGAATAAGCGTTCGAGTACATCCTTTAATTCATCTATTATATCAACCCGTTGATTCTCGTTTATAAGATGTTCGCATACTAATCCTATAAATGATGCTAACTCGTCGACTGAACCCATGGCATTTATTTTACGATTTGAACATTTATCGTTTTGTTTTTGTAATATCTTACCTATATTGGTATATGATTGTGCTGGGATATTTTTATTCATTTTATTCATAAAATCGTTTGATTAAACTAAAATTAAATTGAAGATACAATATGAAGGTATCAAGCAATAATTGTATATTTCCATATCATTGGAACGTGGATGAAAAAGAGAGAGATGTTACGTGTATTCGTGTATATGGTATCGACGTCAACAATAAAACAAGTTGTCTGCGGATTGATGATTTCACGCCATACGTCTATATTGAACTCCCTACTAATATAGAATGGACACCGAGTAAAGCACAGTTGGTAGGGAATAAGATAGATGAAATATTAGGTAATAAACGCCCTATAAAAAAAGTATTAATGAACAAGAAAAAATTATACGGTGCGCATATAAATACGCATGATGGAAGCCGTAAGTTATTTCCATTCTTGTTCTGTTCGTTTTCGAACGAAAATGACGCGAAAGCACTTGGATATCGATTAAGAAACTCAATTCACGTTGTTGGGTGTGGAGCGATAAAGCTAAAGATCCACGAAGGCGATGCGAGTCCTGTATTACAATTGACATGTTGTCGTAATATATCAACGGCTGGTTGGGTGAAGTTCAGTGGAAAAGAACAATTAGGTGAAGATAAGCTTACATTGTGTGATACTGAATACGTTGTTAAATGGAAACATCTTGCACCACATGACTCAGACATACTTCCCAAACCGCGGATCATGGGATTCGACATAGAAGTTAATTCGCATAATCCGTCTAAATTTCCAGATGCGAAAGAACCAGGGGATAAAGTATTTCAGATTTCATGTGTGATGTCAAATGATGGCGATCACCCATCGGATTACGTACCATTTCTCCTTACATTGGGAGATCCAAATCAAGACGAGGTAGGAGTCGATGTGAATATTATTCGATATAAGACCGAATCGAACTTGTTAGAAGGGTTTGCTGAATTAATTAGAACAGAGGCTCCCAATATTATATCCGGTTATAATATTCTCGGGTTCGATATACCATATTTGATAGATAGGGCTAAATTGAACATGGTAATATCCGAGTTTGATCGTCAGGGGTTTCATAAATATAATCACGCACCTGAACGAACCATTAAATGGTCATCGTCAGCATTCAAGAATCAAGAGTTTCAGTTTTTAGACGCCGAGGGTCGATTATATGTTGATCTATTACCGTTGGTACGCAACAATTACAAGATGAATAATTACAAACTTAAAACGGTGGCTGAGCATTTCATCGGTGAAACCAAAGATCCTCTCAGTGTTGCTGGGATTTTTAAATGTTACCGACTTGGGATGATTAAGGAACCAGACGGCTCGTATGGTGAAATCGCTCGAAAGGCAATGTCCATATGTGGAAAGTATTGTGTTCAGGATTCTGTACTTGTACTACAATTGATGGATAAGTTAAAAATATGGCCTGGATTAACCGAAATGGCCAAAACATGTCAAGTCCCTATTTTCAATCTGTATACCAAGGGTCAGCAAATTCGTGTGTATTCACAAGTGTATAAATTTTGCATGACTCAAAATATAGTGGTTGAAAAAGACGGATACGTAACTTCCGAAGCTGAGAGGTACGTAGGAGCCCATGTGTTTCCACCTATTCCTGGTAGGTATGAAAAAGTTGTACCATTTGATTTTGCTAGTCTGTATCCGACTACCATTATTGCTTACAATATAGACTATCATACGTTTGTTACCGACCCATCAATACCAGACGATATGTGTCATGTTATGGAATGGAAAGATTGTATAGGGTGTTGTCATGATCCAAAGGTTATAAGGGTCAAGCAATTAACTGAATATATCACAACTGAACAGGAACGAATCAAGAAATTACGAGATAAGAGAAATAAATCGAAAGGGGCAAGTGCGAAGTCTATAGTAGCTGATGAAATCGCGAAAGCAGTAGCAGACCTGAAACCTTATACCACTGAACGCTCTGATATTAATAAGAGTAAGCCGAAGTTTCCAATGTGCGAAGTCAGAAAATATCGTTTTCTGAAGGAACCCAAAGGAGTCATCCCGACAGTATTACAGAACCTATTGGATGCTCGTAAGAATACCCGTAAGGTTGACATGAAAGCATGTCTAGATGAACTAAAAACAGGAGTTACAGATGAAAGAAGGAAAGAGCTTAATTCATTATTGGATGTATTAGATAAACGTCAATTGGCGTATAAAGTGAGCTGTAACTCGATGTATGGTGCAATGGGTGTTAGACGAGGGTATTTACCTTTTATGCCCGGGGCTATGTGCACTACATACATGGGTAGGGTAAACATTGAAAAAGTAGCCAAGGTTATACCAGAGAAGTTCGGAGGCGAGTTAATATACGGCGATACTGATTCCAACTATATCCACTTTCCGCATTTGAAAACAGCGCACGAAACATGGGACCACGCGCTTCATGTCGCGGCTGAATTAACAAAGTTATTTCCATCCCCGATTGTACTCGAGTTCGAAGAGGAGATATACGACTTCTTTTTTATTTTAACTAAAAAGAGGTACATGTACAGGAAATGTTTACGTGACGGCGTCGTTGACGACAAAATTGGAAAGAAAGGAGTACTGTTAGCCAGGAGAGATAATTCTAAGTTTGTACGTGACGTATATGAAGGTGTTATATCTCTAATCGCTGATAACAATACAAAGGAATGTGTTATTGATTATGTTCTCGGAGAAATAAATCAAATGTGCAGTAATCAAAAACCTATTTCGGATTTCGTTGTCACTAAAGCGGTTGGTGATTGCGGGAACCTAGACCCTGTCGAGTTTTATAACGAAAAAGGTGTTAAAAAGTCAAAGGTCGGTGATTATACGGTGCCTTGCCTTCCATCACGAACAAAGTACCAAGTCGAATGGCAGGCAGAACTCGACAAAAAGGGTGCTGTAAGTGCTAAAGAATTCTATCTGTTATGTCTACCAGCGCAGGTACAACTAGCTGAACGAATGCGACGAAGAGGACAAAGAGTCGATAATGGAACTCGTCTAGAATATGTGATTAGTAACCCCGAATGTCATACAGCAAAACAATACGAGAAAGTTGAATGTGTTGATTACCTGAGAAATCACATAGATGTATTATCTATCGATTATTTATACTATATCAAAGCACTAGCGAACCCGCTTGACCAAGTATTAACGGTTGCATTCGAAGGTGTAAATGATTTTGTTCTAGACCAGTATATATTCAGATATAAATATCGCTCTAAAGTATTACATGAAATTAGGGATCTATTTAAACACAAGCTGAAATTTGTGAATTAAAAGAATCAATAAGTTGGAATTATTATAAAAATATTTTTATAATAAACCGAAAAATGAAAAAAACCACATTTTAATATTATGGAATAGTAACAATAATGTTTCAGAGGATTAAAGAATATCGTACCAATGAATCGCAAAAACGAGAGGTACCAGCATATTGTATTTTTACAGATACTGTTATCAAAAATACGATAGCCCTTAACCCGGTGCATATAAGCGAGTTAGAGAATATCAAAGGATGGGGTCCTAAAACAATAAGTAACCATGGTTCGAACGTTATATCTATTTTAACAGGTGGGGGAGAGGTGGTACATGTAGACAAAAAACCAGTTGTTCGAATAATCTCAAAAGATGAACCGGAAATACATTTAAACGAGGAACAACAACGAGCGTATAATGCAATTAGCTCAGGAGAATCAATTTTTCTAACGGGGGAAGCGGGAACTGGTAAAACAGAGGTTATTAAGAAATTTTATCGTGAATTTTCGAATAAACGTACGATTGCGCTTACATCTACAACAGGAACAAGTGCTCTCTTATTGGGTGGGACAACTCTTCATTCATATCTCTGTATCGGTCTAGGGAATGGCTCTGCCGAAAAAATAGAAGCCATTGTCAGCAGACCTTACCTCAAAGGACGGGAGAAATGGCATAATGTCGACACACTCGTAATAGACGAGATCAGCATGCTCAGTCCGTTACTCCTCGATAACCTTGATAAAGTAGGGCGAAGTATTCGTGGTTCCAGAGACAGTCGTTTAAGGGACTTGCCATGGGGTGGTATCCAGCTCGTGTTTTCAGGAGACTTTATGCAATTACCTGTAGTTGGTTGTGATAAATTTACGTTCGAGGCCGATTCGTGGGATATAGAGACGTTCGTTCTTGTTAAAAATGTTCGTCAGTCAGGTGACGATGTATGGATGTCTATCCTCAAGGAACTCAGGTTCGGAATAGTATCCTCTGAAACGACAGAGATTATCAACAAACGAATAGATAAAGATGTATCTGTAAATGGTATCACTCCTACTAAGTTATATCCCACAAACGCAGAGGTTGATCAAGTGAATGAAAATGAATTAGATAAACTTGCTTTAATTAACCCCGACCTAGTTTTTGTAGAGTACGATATGACTACATCCAACTCTATAAAAAAGTTTAAACCAGAAGCAATAAATGGATATATGTCTAAGTGTATTGCTCCTATTACTATTCAGCTGTGTATAGGTGCTCAGGTAATGTTATTAGTAAACAAACTGGATATGGGTCTTTCAAACGGAAGTCGGGGTATTATCGAAAGTTTTTCAACACGATCCATGCCGATTGTAAGATTCATAAACGGGGTGGTTATTGAAATAGAAAGACATGATTTCCAGATCAATAATTCAAGCGGTATTACCGAGCTTTTATTAACTCAAATTCCCATCAAGGTAGCATATGCTATTTCCATTCACAAGTCTCAGGGAATCACATTAGACTGTGCAGAGGTTGATGTAAATTCATGTTTCTGCGACGGACAGGCATACGTTGCATTGAGTCGAGTGAAAACATTAGATGGTCTGTCTATAACTAACGGTTTTAACCCGTCAAGCGTACGAGCGAACGACACATGTGTAGGATTTTATAAAGCATACGAATAAATATAATATAGCTAGGACGGCAATCAACGAAGTTCCGACCTGGAGCTATGATCTCTGCCCACCTACAAATTCCAATTCAACATTGGCCGTTTAAGAATTGCCGACTTTCAAACCTACCTATTGGCGGCAAAACCCGCTGGGCCGAAGCCTCACGTGTAATAGATATAATTGTTTCATTTATAAATGAAACAATTATCGAAAGAAATATATAAAAACAAGTTTATTAATTTATTACACTATGTAACATCCTTCTATCAGCTCTTGACAATCCTCCTAACGACCTTCTTCGTGACAGCTGGTTTAGCAACAACAGGCTTTTCGACAACTCGTCAAAATGATGGGTTGGGTATTCTTCATTACTGGTAAAAATGGATAATATAATTACCAGGGTTTAATCCAGCTCCACTTCGGTAAGTCCTTCAATGGAGGACCACAAAAATCTTGCCCCCCGGTCGTCGTGACATTTCTTGTATCTGTATTACACTGACCTGACATGCACGATATATATTTAATTTAATATATTAGGAATAAAATTTGTGTCTATATATATTACAATTAAAAAGGATTTTTTAATTGTAATATATATTTACAATCAAGAAGGAATGCGTATTAGATTAAAAAATATTAAATGTTATGAAGATGAACGTTTCGATTTCGGGAGTGAAGGTATGGCGTTGTTATCAGGAGATTCAGGAAAAGGAAAAAGTACGATAATCCAGGGTATATACTTCGCGTTATTCGGGACTGGTTCTAAGATAACCATGGCCGGAAAGAATTCATGTAGTGTTGAATTGGAATTCGACGGTATGACGATTCATAGAAGTAAAAATCCAAGCAAGTTAATGGTTAATAATTCAGTCGAGGATGATGCTGCACAAGAACTAATTAATCGTAAGTTCGGATCAACATTCGACGTTACCGGATACATACCCCAGAACGCTATTAAATCATTTATACTTCTATCAGGAAGCGATAAATTGTCCTTCTTGGAAAAGTTCGCGTTTTCAAACACCGACCTCAAAGGGATTAAGGATAAATGCAGAGATCAGATCAATACCAAGAACGAAGAGCTTATCAATATAACAGCTCGATTACAATTAGCTAATGATTTAGCAGACGAGACGGAGGAACCTGAGTTTATTGACTACCCATATGACGAATACCAGACGGTCGAACAAGCACGAAAATGTCTTATTCAAATCACGGACGCGATAACGGCTAAAAACAACAGAATAAAAATAGCAGAGGATGAGCTGACTCGAATGCGAATATCGCATACCAAGATCGAAATGAACAATAGCGAAATTTCTAGAATTGATGAAGAATTAAAAACCTTATCACAAACGTTCCCGTGTGGTTTTGTAGGAAACGATAAACTCAAATACTACATGAACCAGTTAGCGGCAATGTATGACATGAGAGAATTAACCAGCTTACAAGATACTTATTCAAAGGATAAAAAAACATTGGATGAGATGATCGACAACGAGATATCGGATAATAGACGAATGATCGAAGATCTATCGGTTGAGTTATGGATGTTATATACACGAGAAGAATTAACAGATCTTATCGTATCCACTGAAACATTGCTTCGTGACGCCAAACGTATCGAGAAATTGAAAAACATGAACAATGGCGACAAAACACTGGATGAATTAAATATTCTTTTAGTATCATTAGAATCAGATCATCATATATGTCCGTCGTGTAATACCGGTCTATTGCTCCGAAACGATGTTTTGACAATGTGCAAAACAAAACCCTCAAAGATATGTGACCGACCCGATATATCATCTGTAAAAAAATCAATAGAAACATTGAATGAGATCGATGATATTACCAACAGTTACGAAGATGATATTCCATTAGTCGAATCAATTATCGAAGACCTTACATACCTAAAAGAATATGAGTTTTCACAGATCCAAAACGAAAAGACTGTAAAAAGTCTAAATCGTAAATTGAAACGTAGGGAGCTGTCACATACGTGTCTAACATTTGAACAGAAAGTTGATACTTTAAAGGAACGTATTGCATCATTAGATATCAAGACAGTTCATTCTACAGATATGACAGAGGCTTCTATGAGGGAATTAGTAGACGAACAGAAACGAATCAAGTTCGAAACAGACGATATAAATAGTAAAATATATGATTACGAAGATCTTAAAAAAACATATATCGAATCTAATAGTCGTCTCGTTAATGGAGATATTGATGATTCTATAATATATTTAGACAAACTTAGGAATGATGTTGAACTATTAATAAATGATCAGAAAAATATCGATAAAAGAGTCATATTCGAAGAAAATCGAGAACAAATGAATGAAAAGTTGAAGATATATCAAAAGATTGAAGCACGTGTTTTGAAGCTACAAAAAGAGGAGACATTGAGACGGAGTGAGTACGGGGCGTTGCTGACACTGAAAGAAAACATCCTAGAAGCCGAAAGTATCGCTATTACAAGCATCGTTGAATCTATAAACACACACGCTAAAGTCTATCTCGATGAATTCTTTGAAGCGGATCCGATCACGGTTCGTTTACAGGCTTTCAAACACGTGAAGAAAACTATCAAACCACAAATCAATATAGAGATTGAATATAAGGATATGGAATGTGATCTTCAAATGATGAGCGGAGGTGAGATGGCTCGGGTTATTCTTGCTTATACACTTGCTTTGGCTGAAATGTTCAATACGCCATTATTGTTATTGGATGAGTGTACCGCTAGCTTGGACCAAGAAACAACTAGTGATGTGTTCGATGCGATCAAGGAGAATTTTAACGGTAAACTGACTATAATAGTTGCGCATCAGGTTGTGACTGGTATATTCGATCGTTCTATAGACCTAAAATAATTGAGTCTAAACTGTGAATACGATTATTACGAAATAGACAATAACGCTATGATTTTATTACAAACTATATTTGTAATAAAATACTTATAATATGTGATCACGCCAAGTATCAATAAAAAAATCAGCAACATGTGATTATTTTTTATTGTAAGTCCAGTCACTCCATCTTTACCAGCCCCCATATACATTCTGAGCAGCCTGGATGATGGAAACAGGGTAATCACCCTGGGCCTTCACACGAACCCTCAATCCATCCCCAATAGCCCCCTCGAAGCCGGCCTGGTAATCAGTAAGTTCCAATATATTTACATCAATCTCGCTTATTCCTATTGATGTGGCGAGTTTTATACCATGAGTGATCCTTCTCTTGAAAACGGATTCGCAAAATGATGCGGTGCTTAACCCTTTAATCCTAACATAAAACTCGACAGAGTACAAGGGAGAGGTGGGATCGTAGCGCAGTACTGGCAAGTTCAACGTTACCCCAAAGGTTTCCTCGTCAAGATTTTCTGAGCAGGAGGATCGATCTTGGACACATATACCCTCCTCACACTTATGATTATACCCTCCCACATCAATGTAATTCTTACAGCAACCTGATCCTCCTGAGTTATAGTTGCATTCACTACCTGGTTGAAGAGTACAACCATCTGCATCCTCACCCCTACGGTCATGTGCATAATTCCATGTATTACTGTGTGTGTTACAAGTGCCGCCGACGCAAGAAGAAGCTCCAAAACAACATTCACCATTAGATCCGTAATTACAGTCCCCACCATATGGAATATGACATTCAGGGTAGTCATAATAGGGGGCGGCTGAGCCTACCCACCACTTGTCAGTTGGTAACCCCTCAACCCCAAACCCAACCCCCGGACTTCCCTCGTAGTTCCCCATGTTAATATCAGTGTAAGACGGCCTCCCTCCCCGACTTTCGGTCGAGATCCATCTCAATCCATCTCCCACTCCCCACTCACCCAATTCTGAACGTGGAACTCCGCATACATAACTTGAAGAACTTGCTCCAGGGACTCCTTTTGGGCAGAATTGACCTGCAATTGTACAGTCCCAACCAGAACAACTTGTAGCATCCGCAACTAAACCAATTTTACCTGTAGTGGTTACTCTACTGATATCCTGATTTCCATTATCAGGAGTATCATACCCGAAATTCTCTTTTGTATAATACATTTTTCTCATTTATTATTATTATTATTATTAATAAATATTTTTTACATAGATAAATACATTATACATAAAACGGTTCAGACGATGGATCTGTTACGACCTTCCCTATTTCTAAACCAGCTATTTTGTTAATTTTATCAATGATATCTTCCCCTCCATTAAGGGTTGTTTGTTCGTTGACAACTGTTTTTTCTCTCGCGCGTTTATTGAATTTCGCCTCATATAATATATCGGATTGTTTAAATGTTTGTGGTATATTACTTACTTGGAAACTATCTAACGCGGATCTACATGCTGATATGTGAATAACCGCGTTATCTGTTGGAATAGATCTGACTAACTCACTCAATAACATTGTCTTCGAATTTAAATTCAACGATGGATTACCTATCTCTAAGAAATAATTAGATTCGGTAACTTTGGGGTGGAGACTTAGAAGCATATCAGGTACTATCGTATTTACGTCGGAATCGAAACGGATGTATTTATTTTCCCCGAATTTTTTGGACTCGTGATTAAATTCATACCAAGTATCCACGGCTTTGGATTTGCTACCGTAACATAATATTGATTTAGAATCAAAAAGTCCATATTCAGTTGATTCCAATAAACATGATTGACTGGATAACATTACTATATTCAGATTGTGCTCTTTCGAAATATCGAATTGTAAGTTAGTGTTCCATCCATGTCCGGTAAATATATATATACGATTTGGTTTTTGTAAAGTGTTAATATATAGAAAGAAATTAATTATTTTAGTTATTAATTCATTCATTAGTTGTTTATTTTTTGTTCTTCCTATAATTTTTTTCCGTACTTCGAATATGTCAAATAACATATCTGATTTATCTGCAGTATCTAACGAACTACTAAATATTTGTTGCTGTGTGTTCTTCATTTTCGTATCTATTGATTTAAAAACTTGGTAATCCATTTTTATTATATATAATAAAAATCAATAATGTTTGAAAATTGTAAAGTGTTTACCGCGTGTATTATTATTAGTTGTTGGTTATCGTGTTGTACATCTCCCAAGTTTCCAAAAAATACAGATAGTTTCGACGATGATAACGACCTGTAAGAATATCACTTTATATAATTTAGTTCGGAACTCAAGATACAATTATCTAAATTCCCGTCTGATATATCCAGTAGTTTACGACATTTTTTCCATGAAGACATTATATTTCGTAAATTCAAGAGGTGATTATTTCCTACAATAATCACGAATTCCTTCACGTTGCTATTCGAAGGGTTTGATATATCAAACAGTATCTTATAGTCCATTACCATCGACCATGCCCATTTTAGATCCAGAATACATAATACCGATTTGAATTTGTCATCGATGAGATCAACGTATTTCTTTAGATCGGGTGTTGTTGGGTGTCCTATAACAGACAATAGCCACTTTTTCGTATAAGTCGGAAAATCGTCGATTTTACAACCATTAGAATGATATAACTTTTGTTGCCCAGACTTAGTTAAGAAATCAGAACGAATATCGATCCCTACAGTTGATGATTTCACCTTATTGGGACCCGTCAGGAAGAAATCCCTGATTACTTTAGATCCGATTCTATCGTATTGTGTAGATTCTGGGTGGTATTCCAACATGAATCTGGTGTTATTGGTTGTTATCGTTTCGCAATATTCAAAAATAGACATATTTGGAGATTTGCATATAAATTCTTTGTCATGTAACTCACCTATGATAGTCACAAGAACGCCATTAAAATCGAATTGAGTGACGCCTCGTGCTGAATTAATCAATGTATTATTTACACTCATTTATATTAACGAAATATTTTGTAAATAATACAATGATCAAAATACCATTTTTTTATTGGTTCATAATGTAGACTGGTGTTAATAAGGAATATTTTTTATAAAATGTTATAAAAAATCGTATTCGGTTTAATTATTTTCTTCATCCTACGACGCGTCCACGTTAATTGGCTCGAGTTTGTAGCGGTCGCGAATGACTCGGAACACCATCCCTTTACCTGACAAGTCTCTCACCCGGAACCTTTTATTTGAATCGACCTCGTATGAGTATTTCCCATCCATGTTCGTTTGCTCAACGAAACCACCAATCATGTTGATGGTCTCATCAATGTGTTTGATGAGATTTTGTTCGTGTCTGCCCTCCGGCACCACGTACGTTTTGACATATTCGTTATATTGCGTAGCAGGCATTTCTTGTTTTTATATAATTCAGCGAATATGAAAATCGTTTTTAATGGGGCTCATCATTTTCAATCGATTTGAAGTTTAGATTTTAATGTAGAGTATTTAAAATTGACATTTACAATAAATATAAGATATAAAAACATAATGAAACGCAACGTACGAGAATCTTTAAAAAAACAAGTTGCGTTCGAACAACAATATAAATGTCTATCTTGTAATATTCTACTTCCCTCTTCATACCAGATAGACCACGTAATACCACATTCTATCTCTGGTGACGATACAAGAGCAAATTTAGTTGCCTTATGCCCCACTTGTCACGCCAACAAGACTCAAAACGAATACACTAGGATTATGTACTTTAAGAGGATGGTTGCAACTCACGGTTGTCAATTCTGTTATTTCTGCCTTGAGAGAGCCGATAGTTACCACTATTGTAGTAAGGTTTTATCACCAATACCTTCACCACCCCAACAACCTATATCGTCTCTCTACAAATTCGCACATGTTAATAATATCGACAATGTCATAAACGACATAGAATCTATCAAACTAGACAATCACAACGTTCTCAAGATATTTATCACCAACGAATATATTAAGGTAAACAACTATTCAGTTAAGGTCGTGGACAAATCTCTAACACCTAAAGACCTAGGAAATATAGTACGAAAAGCTACACTTACAGAGAGATCCAGATACACCGAAGTACATATTGACATCATCGTTAAAAATGATGGAGGGGCTGGGGGGGATGCATGTATAGAATATTTCTCGAAAATTCTACCATCTGAAATGCCTGATGATATATTCAAAACCAATGATGTCTCTTATGTTTACTTTTGCGATGACGATTAAAAATGTTAGTGCACTATCTCTTCCTTTGGATTACTCCAAAGGAAGAACAAACCGAACCCTCGGCAAGCGTTTTTCGATAGAGGAGTTGAACCTATGTCTCTATCGAACCACATGTATAAAGTCACGCGGTTAGAAATTATAACTAGGCTACTAAGTAACAGTAGTCCTTTCAACGATGATCTACTGTTTCTTAGTAGAATTTGAACAGTAGATCATACCCTGATGTTTTTGGGTACACATTCGCAGCTATAACATATCGTCTCCATTCCTCCATTCTATCACGTATATGCCTCTCTCTATCATCGCGCATTTTTATATCGTCAATTTGTAGTGCTATATCCAACCGTTTGACATACCAGTAGTTTATGAAGGCGACCTTCTTTTTTACATTCGAATCAGGTGAATTAATCTCTTTTATCTGTTCGTTGACAAGATATGAGTCTATTTCGTTGTATCGGTCAATATGCATTCTTTAGTCAAATATAATATTAATTAAAAAAAATAACGGTTTCGTATTTCGGACAACTTCCTCTCCTATGGAATTTTCAAATGACGTAATAATTTCATACTCTCTTCTATATCGAAAGTTTTATATACAATCTACCGACCTCATATGAGTATTTCCCGTGGATCAGTACTAGATCGATACTTTTCTAAAGCTACCGCCACATCATTCTCGACATTCTTGATATGTAAATCTTCATCGCGCCAACAAGAGGGACAAGGGGAATTTCCCAATATCCACTCGATATGTACATCCGTATCTCCGAATATTTTTGTCAACATTATATTAGCCCTGTTATGATGAAAATCAGATGTAACAACAAAAACATTTTCTACCTTTGTTGTCTCGATGTAGCTTTTAAAGTAGGCAAAATTTTCAGCAGTGTTTGTAGGCCGCTCGTCTAAATGTATTTTATGGTTACACGTCCCCAATTTTTCTTTCATCGCAATGGCTTCTGAAATTTGATATTTTTCTTTTCCTCCGGATAAATACCACACAAGATCGAGGTTTGGATAGTTTGTAAAATATTCGATTGCGGTATTGATGCGATCATTTTGAATTTCCGGAATATGACACCCCAATACCAACACCACAACAGTATCTGGTTCAAAATCAAACGATCTTGTCAGTACTAGTAGCAGCGTAAAACAGAGCAGGTAAATTTTTGTTCTGATACACACAGTTTTTTTATAAACTTGATCGTTTACATATTCGTTATATTGTGTAGAAGGCATTTCTTGTTTTGTTATAATTTAGCCAATATGAAAATCGTTTTTTATCATCTTTGATGCCATGATTATAACCTTTACAATCTCCTCCACATTCTGTAACCGCGGAGTCGGTAAGACACGGATATTTATTCCTTGAAGAATTAATAAACATATCAATATTTGTGAAATCACTACCAGGGTTAAGAATCCACCCCTGAAGGTGCGTTTTGAACGAGGTTGACCCTTTGAACATCTCATTCATGTTTATAACATTAAGCACATTCCAAGATGAAATGTCATTATTGAAATTGTCGGTATACGTCGGTGCAATCAATACTGAGATCTGATTCACAATCTTGCGTAACTTATATGACACCAATTATCTTTGTTTGTTGTAGTCAAAATACTTACATTCCACATGTGCACTTAAAAACTCAAATCCCGTATGATGTAGGTGGTTATCATATATCTGCTTTTCATGCAGGATTCCCGGGTTAGTCCCGGTACGGGAAAAGTGATTGGTCTTTACATTTACAAAATTAAGACTATTTACTCGGTTAGCTCAGTTGGTAGAGCGCACGACTTTTAATCGTGTGGCCACCCGTACCGGGTGTCGGAGAGAGAGTGGTGGTGCACTTAAAAAACCATTTTTAGCTCCGGTAGTGTAGGTGGTCATCGCGTTCGGTTTTGATTCGATCCTTGTCGGAGCATGGAGTGGTGAGGCACTTAAAAACTCATTCAACCGATTTAGTGTAGAGGAAATCACAACGATGCTTTATTCGGAAACATGGGTTCGACTCCCATAATCGGTAGATGGAGGGAACGGTCTTAAAAATGATTTTCGGCGATGATTTTCAAGAAGAAGGCATGGGAGTGACGTTCATAGCTCCCGAATCACCGCCATGATTCGGGAGGTGGAAGGAGGAAGGATGGTGTTCAATCTAAAAAATATACTTCAAGGATATTTCGGGCTGATGGACGGTAACAGGCTTGGTTCCTGTCGTTCGTTGTGTAGTAACAAAGGTTATTCCCGCTAAGGATAACCTGTATTCGGGGTTCAAAAAGGATTCGCGTGGGTATCCCGCAGTAACATTGGATCGGTGATTAAGCTGGGTAGCACCAGATTTTGACCCGATCCAATCGGAGAATGTGGATCCATGTGGTTATTCTAATGAGTTTTGAAGACAGTGAATGCGATGATAGTCCGGTAACAGATGGTTACGCGGGTACTTTTCAAGGGGGGTGGGATGGGGAGGAACCGACAGAGTACCCAAGTCTGGTCAAAGGGGCTGGTCTTAAGATCCAGTGCGTTAAGCTTCGCGGGTTCAAATCCCGTCTCTGTCAAAGTGGTTGGTGATACTAGAGTGGTGAGGCACTTAAAAACTCATTCAACCGGCTTGGCGTAGTGGTTATCGCGTCCCCTTTACACGGGGAAGGTCACAGGTTCAATTCCTGTAGTCGGTATCGGAGTGAACTGTCGTGAAAATAAATTCCATTTGTGAATTTTAAGAAGAAGACATGGGGAGTTAGCCTAAAATCCTAGACTGGGACAGACAATGTAATTGTACCCTTCTGAGCCAGGTATCATCAGTTGCGATGTTTTTTGAAACGCATTGTAGCAACCAATTATCACCCTGGAAAGTGATGATTGTACAATGGAAAACCTCCATACGGCATACAGAGACGACAGAACAATTTTTACAAGATCGTTGTATGAACACTTGACATTCCATTGGGGGTCCGTATACCACCCTTCGTCATACTACATCACCGAACACCATGTCACTTTAAGGTGAACGATTACGCGCCCGTGTGCGCTTGTTCGATGCCGAGCCAAGCATACTTTTTTCCGTGAACACTTCGTCGTTAACTGTACACAGTTCTGGACGAAAAGTTAATAATCGGTTGGAGAAAGAGAAAGGAAGGTGACTCGTGAAACCCAGGGTGCTGTATATGCAATGGGTGTAATGCAGAGTCTCAAAGAACGCTACTGCGCCTTCTGGAATTGTGATGTATATCCGTCCAGGTCAGAAGACCCGGACCATGACTGTATGCAGTCACACACCCATAAGCTGAATCACGTTGCAGCCGTCAATAAAGACGAAATGACAGAGGATTAGGAAGAATTATTGGTTTCACGGACTAATGATGATATTCCCTTGATCGGAAATTTAGGATTCAACCAGCCTACACTTGTGAAATTTGGTGACTACTAGGAAAGACTGGTACCCCACATGAAATGAACTTAAAACGTCACCGATATATGTGTTGTTGACAATAAAAAATAATCACATGTGATTATTTTTTACATGAAGGATAAGTATACTATCCACGACCGGCTGGGTCTAGTCTCGCCGTCTCACATCGCCACCCCCTCACTCTTCTTCTGGTTTTCGGCAACGATAGTCGGTGGAAAACAATTTTCCAGAATCCCTACAAAAATAATTTTCACCTCCTTCGGCTGTGTAATCCTTGCAACAACCATCATCTCCAGATTCTAATGACCCAGAATGGTTGCAGGCACCCATTGGTTGAATAGTACAACCATCTTTATCGGGACCCCCGCGGTCATGTGCAAAATTACTTGGAAGCCTCTCGTCCCACTCGCCATCATCGCATACTCCTACTTTTCCATAAAACGGGTAAAGTGTTTCTGATAAGTTAACTCCTGGTATTTCTGAAATCCCAAATGTTCCAAGGGCGAGAGCCCAATCAATAACACTATCTTGAGTTTGATCACAGGTGGCAGAAGGTCCATAGCAATCTGCACCATTTAAAGATGGATCACAAAAAAATCTAGATTGAGCATAGGGTCTGTCCACGGTGCCTCTCCATTTCATCGTATGTTCCTGAAACCCGGGCACAAACTCTTCGTAACCACTATCTCTCTCGTAATAATCCCACCTCTCCTCCCCGTTACTAAGTTCGTAATAATCCCATTTACCCGGATAGCTACTAAGTCCCGGTGCTCCATCTTTACCGGCAGCTTTGTAATTTATATCACACCGTGAGGTTTCTTTGTTGTAGTCAAAAGACTTGCATTGTGTATCTCCAGCACAGACCGCCTTACACTCGTTTACGGTGATATTTGTGTTTTTAAGGCGGCTTTCATAATAATCATATGGGTTGTCTGTGTATGTGGAAAGTGCCGGTACTCCATCTTTACCAGCAGCTTGCAAACTTAAACTACAATCTTGTGATTCTTTATAATAATCAAACGACTTACATGA
>Ga0209631_10002343_pt1 | contig 22804 bp, 17 predicted proteins | sample COG_08_FD_184752 | JGI IMG/M metagenome (GOLD analysis project Ga0209631, IMG submission 184752) | Pelagic Microbial community sample from North Sea - COGITO 998_met_08 (SPAdes) (version 2) | ecosystem: Environmental > Aquatic > Marine > Neritic zone/Coastal water | place: Helgoland, sampling... | reverse complement strand
TCGATACCTTTGACACGTTCGACATCGACCAGATCATAGTCGACGAGCTTGGGCTCGCCGTCATGGAAGATGGCTATATAACCTATGGTCAACTTTCGAGCGCTGATATTGCGATACCAGATGACGCAGTCGAGGGCGACCGGTTACCGATCGAAGCGGTGTTAGACGACGCTCTACTCCGTTTTAACGACGGCAGCCAAACAGAAGGTCGTTTCTGGCGACGAGATGCAGAAGACGATTTCGAAATCGATATTGTTCAGCTTGGTCGAAACCCTGATGGGACGATCGACCAGGAAGCGACTTTTGTACAGCTCGTCCCGAAGGACCTCGACGCGTTAGCACGCCGGTATGGCGATCAGAGAATCGCCGAAAGCCAGGTCGACACTGTCGAAGACGCACTGAACCACGAGGACCACCTGGTCCGCGCCAAGGCGTTCGGTGCTCTCCTGGACGAGCTTGGTATTGACTACACGACGGAAGGTTCGGACGTCGCGTCTTTTTATTACTATGTCGGCACCGGCAGATATGACGCGGAGATTGAAGAGTACGACGACGATATAAAAATCCGTTTCGCCGACCACGAAAACCAATCCCGAAACCATCCTACCGCCGATTTCAATGTGGCGGATGAAGGCTACGACACGGCCATCGATGCCGTTAACTTTATCCTCCGCGAACGCGGTATGATCGAAGACGACCAGAGCTTCCAGAATGTTGACACCACCTCCGCAAATTTCCGCCAGTTCTTCGAAGGCAGCCAAGCTGTCGATGCGGACGGCCAACCGTTAATCGTTTACCGTGGAGAGCATGGCGAGGTCACCGGCGACGTCACGACAACGCTACCGTCAATCACGTTTTCCAATTCGCCAGAGGTGGCGTCACAATACGCCGAGGTGCCTAACGTCAATCAACGTGTCGAACCTGTCGCCCCCCGCGTATCGCCGGCTTATTTGTCAATCAAAACCCCATTCATAAACGCGCCGGACGATCCATACATCGATCTGCACAAGCTGATTGATGCAATCGGTTTTGATGCCACCATTGACCTTGTCCAGCGGGAAAACGAAAAAGGCCCCATCGAAGACTCAAATGCCTGGTATGAAAATTTCGATAACGAGTACGACGACATCAATGATGTTATCGAGCGAGCTCCAGAGAGACTTATGGAAGCCCCATCGCTACCGATCTTGGCATTCCGTGTTTTAGATGACCCGGCAACAGTCGAGGCGTTGAAGGCCGCAGGCTTCGATGGTGCGATCCATGCAGGATTTGGAGCGGTGGTTGATGATGTGGAATACCGCGTCTTCGATCAATCGCAGATCAAGTCACAGTTCAACCGCGGCACCTACGACAGCTCCGACGCCAACATCCTCCACCAGACCATCAACGACGCGACCGGTAAACCGCTCGCCGTGGTCCATAACATCTCCGAGGAGAAGCTCCGGCACGCCGTCAAGATGGGCGGGCTGCCGGTGCCGTCTCTCGCAATCGTGGACGCCAATCAGGAGTTCACGAATTTCGGAAACATTCAGCTCGTCGGCGAGCCTTCGATGGTCGATCCACGGGCATCGCGAAAGAACCGGGTGTTTAACGCCGACATCTATTCACCGCGATATCCGAGCGGCGACATCGAACGCACAGTCGATCGTGATGCGGCGGACGCTGCCCAGGCCGAGCTGGACGCTATCGGAGAGGAGATCGGCGAGGGCGCATATCGTCCTGGATGGTTAAAAGAAAAACTGTCGGACAGTGGTATAAAATTTCTTGAAGACGAGCGCCTCATTCAGATCGCTTTCCTGCGCTCGATCGGTGTTGAACAAAGAATTGAAGCAACCGAGGTTGCAATTGAAGGAAGAGAAGGCGAGTTCAATAAATTTATCGAGGACACTTACGGCTCGCTGATAACGAAAGAACGGATCCTCGACGAGATCACGGATACCGGTCGCCGCTACCTCCCACATAACCTCGACACTGTCGTTCGCATCATGAAGCGCGAGCTCCGCGGCGGCGAGCGTTTCTCCTATGGGGTCGGTTCGATCCGCGCGCAGGTTGCGACGCAGTTCAAAAGCCTGAAGCAGATAAAGGACGCCCGAGAGTCGATCGTCACAGAAGGCGACATGCAGGCGTTCAAAGACGACACGGACGATGCATTCGGTGAGCTCGCTGCCGAGTTGCAACCGTTCTACAGCGGTGATCCAAATCAATTCGGTTTCCTCGATGTTGTTGTCGACCTGCTCTCCGGCTACGCCCGCCGCGGCGAGAGAGCGCTCGACCAATCAGGTTTCGAGAACGTAAGCGATGAGGCGAAGCAGAGGATCGTCAACTTCCTCGCCAATCTTCGCCAGGCGCCGACGGAATACTTTGAAGCGAAGATCCAGCGCGCCGTCGGCCTCGATGAGTTCCAGGGCGCCATCGTCCCGACAAACACACCGCAGGATATCCGCAACCTGTTAGAGGAGCGCGGCCTGCGCGTTGTCGAATCAGACGATCGAAGCGAGGCGCTGCAGCAATACTTTGCGAACGAGCTGTTCCAAACTCCGTCGGACGAAAACCAACTTGCCGCCGCGCAGGCGCGGCTCCGGGACGAACCGGAGAGCCTCGGCCTAACACCAGAGCGCGCGGCTCGGGTGAATAATATTTACCGGCCTGAGACGCTGCCGACGGAGCGCCTGCCAAGCAACCGCGAAGCAGCTCTGTGGCTCGAAAGTCAATTCGTCGGCGAGCCGATCACCGACATGACGCAGGAGCTGACCGACGAGCAGCTCGAGGAGATCGCTCAAATCATGGCCGCGGAAACGCAGCTCGGTCTTGAAAAGTCTGGATCAGCATTTGACTGGTACACGGCCGCCATCGAGCGCGCGGTTGACATCATCAAGATCAAGTATCCGATGGTCGCTGATGACGCTGCCGCGGCGGAGGCCGGGCTCGGTACATCGAAGAACGCACGCTTTATCCTGACCTACATCATGGCCGTGACCTCCCAGAACCTCGATGTCGCTGCCAACGCTGTCGCCACGGATCAGGCGTTCGGGCAAATGCTCGACCTTGTTCGGGACGGTATATACTCGATGCCGCGTGAGTGGGGCACTGGCGACAAGCAGGAAGCGATGGGCGATAACTTCGACAAGTTCGGACCGATGATCGAAGCCATGCCCGGCGACACGTTCCCGGAGAAAATTGAGGCACTCGATAGGATTTTCCGTCGCAGTATGACGGTCAAAGAGTGGGTCCAATATATGGACGAGGAGGGCGTACCCTACAACGCGCCAGGACAGACCGCAGTCGATGCTGTTGTATATGGCAGTTCGGCGCTTGGTCCGAAAATCGGAAACGGGTTTTGGCAAAACCTGAACGGTAATTTTGACCCGCTCACCATCGACCTCTGGATGCGACGCACCTGGGGGCGTTTGACCGGTACATCGATCGGCAACCCAGGCGCGTTACCGGCGCAGCGCCAACGACTAAAAGATTCAATCAAGCGCTCCCGATCGCGAGCCCATGGCGACCCTGATCATATCGCGTTAGCGGTAGAGCGCGTCGCCGAACTCGAGAACATTATCGAGACCCGTGACCCGACGACGTTCGTCGCGGACCTGGTCGACGAGATCGCGACCATTGAGGAGGATACATTTACCCAAGAGGCGCGTCTCGAGCTCGAAGCCTTGAACGTCGAAACCTTTACCGGTCCTATCCTCGAACGGATCGCAGCTCTTAATCCTGACGACTTCGAGAACCGCAAAGCGTTTAATGAATCGAAACGGGCGCTGCGGGAAGAGGTCAAGCGAGCGAAAGCGATCTACGCGGACGAGAAAGCTCGGGTCCGCGACGATATCAAAAGGGCGAAGGTCGATTTCCGTGACGAGAAGCAGCGCCTGCGGGATGCGCTGCGCGATCGCAAAGCGGCTTTCGTCAACGAAGGCAAACGTCTGAAGAGAGAGCTCGAGATCGCGGCCGAAACAATACCCGATCTGCGAAACATAAAAGCGCCCGAAGCCTACAGCAATGACTACGACAACTCGCCGGAAGACCTGCTCGAGTACGCCAAACGCGTCTTGAGTGCTTGGGACGCGGAATACAAACGACTGAAGGAGACATCCAACTCGGGCAAGGTGTCGGCGGATCTGCAACCAACATGGGCGCGCGCTGCGAAGACCATAGTCACGAACCTCGGCAAGCCGCTCGACCAGGTCGCTAACGGCACGCAGCGCAAACAGATAGAGGCGGCTGGCGCGCGTGCGTTACAGATTCTTAGCGATGCCGGCGTGCCGATCACAATGGCTGACATGCAGGCTGTCCTGTGGTATCCTGAGAAGGATCTATGGGGTGCGCTCACGAGCGAACTGGCGACCGACGAAGACGGTCTTCCGATCGTGCCGCCGAGCGACCTGAACGAAAGTTATGATACGGTATTCGCCCGTATATTAAGGAGCCAGGGATATGAAATCGAAGGAGCTGCGGGAGATCGAGCAGGAGGCGATGGAGCAGGAGCCGTCGCTGGACAAGATGTTCAACTTGAAGGATCCGAAAGTGCTGAAGGGACTGGGCGAAATCGCCAAGATGATCCAGGACAGGAAGAACTCTTCCACACAATAGGGCACAACCAGCCACCACCTTCCGGGATCGGCCGGCTCTATAGCCAGGCACAACGAGCAACCCAATCGCTCTCACAACAAAAAGCCACTGCCAGTCAGTGGCTTTCGCATTTCAAGAAGAACGGTGTGAAGGACGACGAAATAAATTGGGTCGTCGGCCTGCAGGAATTTTTGAACAGTCAGAAGACAATCGACAAAGACGACCTGTCCGCCTTTATCGAACAGAACGGCATCAAGCTCGATGAAGTCGAGCTCGGCGGACCGGACCCCGAAATACCGGCATCGCTCGCTGCGGCGAACGAAAACTTATTAGAGCTCGGCGAGGAGCTCAATCGATTACACGACATTTTATATAGCGCGCTTGAGCAGATCGAGGGCCTGGCGCCAGAGCTGATTCAGAACACCATGGAATTTGCGGCGGAACGTGGACCCACGATCGTAAGCGACCTGGAAAAACAAAGCCCCGGAATTTTCAAGAAGGCACAAGAGTTTTTCAAGGCGGCTGGCGAACACCGGGTAGCGATGGAGAAAACCGGTGAAGAGGTTAGAAGATACCAGGACACCCAGAAGTTGCCCCCGCAATTCGCTAGTCGCAGCTATGTCACTAGCGGACCGCTTGAAGCGGAGCATCAAGAATTTTATCTAACCCTCCCCGCCGATCTCACCGAAGGCAACGCAGACATACAGGACTGGCTGGTCCCAGCGGGGCATGAGATCGGTGAAGACGAAGCCGATAACCGGCTCGTCATTCGGATCCGCGTGAGCGGTCGGATCCTCGAGGATGGCACACGTGTCCTCCACATCGACGAGATGCAAGACGACCGGGGTCAGGCGGCTGAAGAACAAGGCGCCGCGGAACACATCCCGAACCTTCAAGGTCGGCGTGACGCCTTCAATTTACTTTGGTACGACGCTCGGCAGGCGATTGAATCCGGGGTAGTAGGTCTTGGAGAGCTCCCGTTGAGCGAGAGAGATAGCCGTCTAAGGTATCTCCTAGACGCGGCTGCCACTCATACGCAGGTATTCCCTGATCAGAAATGGACGGAAAACTATGCGTTCATAAATAATAAATTAACGCCCGAACAGATCGAAACCGTCGACAAATACATCGCCGCATTGGAGAGCGAGCCCAACTACGTCCAAAACGCGTATGACCCGCCAGGAATACCTAACCGTCCCTTCCTGGGATCGAACAAGGTCATCCCGCTTGCCCTAAAACGGATGATGATCGAGGCGACCGAGCGCGGGTATGATGCCATATCCTGGACGTCTGGCGACACGCAGAACACGCGCTGGGGGTTGGATAAAGCAGTCGACAAGGTCGAGGTCCTCGACGTGACAGACGACGAAGCAATGATCGTCGTCAATCAAACTGGTTTCGGTTCGATCGCTTTGGAAGGCGCAGAGACTGATCTGGAGGACTTAGGGGACGACCCCGACATTCTTGATGAAATCATAGGACGACGCTTCATCAACATGGTGCCCATCGATATGCTGCCCCAGATATTCAATAAGAGTTTTGCCGACAAGATCGTCGAGGGTGGTCGCAATCAGTCCTACACGGATCTTGGTCTGCGCGTCGCGCCTACCGGGGGGATGAGAAAGTTCTACGATAACATCGTTCGCAACGTCGCAAACGATATCGGTAAAAAATTCAAACCAAAACCCAGAACCGGCGTCGGCCAGATCATCGTAGAGGAAGCGACGCCTGTTGAAGAGTTCAGATATGATATTTTGCCTCTTGTCGATGAAGATGGGGCCTCAACCGATTATCAAGTTTATCGCATACGAATAGGGCGAGCAGGCGCCACACTCGTTGAAACCTTTAGCGACTTACAATCTGCCGAAAATTACGTGCGTATATTTGAAGAATCGCAGACTGGTGAAATGCCCGCGGTCACCGAGGACGTTTGGGTTTTCCCACTAACCCCCGAAATCAAAGACACGATTCTCGGCGAAGGGCTGCCGATGATGCAGGACCCCGACGATCCGATGGGATCGTTCGACCCGGTCCGCCGTGTTATCAACCTTTTCGAAACAGCGAACTACTCGACGCTCCTGCACGAAAGTGGACACGCCTTCGTAAATATTATGGAGACGCTCTCGAAGCGCGATGACGCGCCGGCACGCATTACCGAAAACTATCAGGCGATGCTCGACTGGGTCGGCGCGGCAAACGCGTCCGACCTCGACATCCGCGTTCACGGCGAAGCCGCGCGTGAAAAGCAGGAGCGCCTGGCTCGCGCTTTCGAGGCATACCTTCGAGAAGGCAAAGCGCCGAGCGCCAAGCTGCAGTCGGCGTTCAGTCAATTCCGGGAGTGGCTCAAGAAAATCTACCAGAACATGACGCAGTTGAACGTCACGATGGATGACGAGATCCGCACGGTCTTTGACAAGATGCTCGCGACCGATGCCGAGATCGACGACATGGTCGCCGTTAACGAATTCACCATGGAGGACAGCCCGTCTATCCTAAATATGATGAGCGCGGAGGAACGCGAAAAGGCCCAAGGTCTCCAGCTCCGCGCCCGCGACCGAGCTGTCGAAGCCCGAGCGCTCGAGCAAGAGCGGTACGACGCGGTCATGGCGAGCGATAAATACGCCGAAGAAATGGCCGGGGTTGTTGATGAGCTGACGCCCGTCGTGATGCGCGAACGGAAATATGCCTCGTTCTATTTCCTGACCAACGGCGAATATTACGGGGACCGCGAAACACCGGACGAGCTCAAAGACAAACGTATCTCTCGCCAGGCGCTGCTCGACGCAGGTTTCACGAAGGAGCAGCTCCAGGCGCTGCCTCGTGCGAACGGCAAAGGGGGGCGCGCGCTTTATTCGGGTAAGGAAACCGAAGCGATGGATCCTGAAATCCTGGCCGTCTTCCTTGGCTACGACAGCGGCCGCGAGCTCATCGATGATATGATGGGGGTCAACTTCCCCAACGACGAGATCGCGCGCCGCGCCGAGGAGATTATGGCGTCCCGCCCGGACTACACGGACCCCGTCAACGACGGGACGATGAAGCAGATCACCGAGGACGCGCTCTATAACGCCGAACAGGCGGAGCTCATCGAGATGGAGCTCGACACCCTGGCACGCGCCGCGGGGACGCAACGCGAAAGCCGGGTCTTCCTGCAGGCTGTCGCCGACCGTCTGTTCAAAGACGAGCCGATCGGCACCATGCTGTCCCAGGTCAAGTTCGCCGCTGCCAGTCGCCGCGCCGCTCGCGCATCTGAGCAAGCCGCGGCAAAAGAGAACTGGCAAAAGGCGTTCGAGGAGAAGCGCAAAGAGATCCTGAACTTCGAGCTGCACCGGCGTGCGGTCAAAGCAAAATACGAAGTCGCGAAGATCCAGGCAAAGCTCAACAACTATAAACGTCGCAAACAGGATCCGCGAAAGGTGGCTCCTGACTATATCGCCCAGGTTAAAGCACTACTCGAGTTCTTTGAGTTCGGCCGGCCCAGCGCAACCGGGCAGATGAAGCCCGAAACAGCGCGCGGCGTCATCGAGTTTATCGAGATGCGTGCGTCCAAAGGCGCACAAGTCATATTGCCGGGCGAACTGATTGAACTCGCAGGTCTCGACCCGGACAGCGGCGAGCCGCGCTACGTGCTTCGCACAAAATTCTGGAAAGACATGACGATGCCGGAGCTGCGTGCTCTCAGGGATCTCGCTGACAATTTGATGAAGCAGGGTCGAGACTCCAGTCAAAGCGCAAGAGAGGCGAGGCTGCAGCGCGGAGAAGAGTTGGCTGAAGGCATCCTCGATCGGACACAGTACCGTCGGAAGAAACTAGAGAAGACACGAACATATTCTCGTAACGAGACTATAGCCAACTTGCAGCGCGCAGCGACTTTCGCAGAGCACCGCAAGCTGGAGAGCATGGTCCGACAGCTCGACGGTTTTGAAGCGCTGGGCCCGATGTACGACGCGGTGTTCCTGCGTTTGGCAGAGGCAGCCGACAACAAAGCGCATCTCGTCACCATGATCCTTAAAATGCAGAACGAGACGGGGCTACTGCTCACCGAGGAACAGCGTAAGACTTTCAACACATCGAAGTCAGACGTGCCAATCCAAGCGCTGGGCGGCCTGCCGATGCGGTTGGAAGACCGTCTCGCCATCGCGCTGAACTGGGGAAGTGAGAGCAGTCGTGAGGCGGTGCTCGATGACCGGGCAAAGAAAGAAAACTACGGAGCGAATTGGAACGAGGACGCGATCAACGAGATCCTTTCGACCTTGGACGACAACGCGCTCAACTATGTCGAGGCGACCTGGCAATTCATCGATATGTTCTGGGACGACATCACGCTTCCAAACGGGCGCACGGTTAACGGCATTAAAACGCTCGAGCAAGAGAGCACCGGCATTGCCCCGCCGAAAGTGGAAGCGTCGCCCTTTTTTGTGAATGGCCGTCAGATGTCCGGGGGCTACTACCCGCTGGTCTATGACAACCTGTCTGATGTCCAAGTTGCTCGTGAAACGGAAGCCGAGCTCATGGAGCGAATGCAGGCCGGCGGTTTTGCGCGCGCACACACAACGCACGGTTTCACGATTGCTCGTGTTGGCTCGGGCGGGCGCCCGATCCGCACGGACCTTGGCGTCATCAACAAACATCTCGACGAGGTGACGCAGGACCTGTCCTATCGTCTCGCAGTGCAGGAGGCTGCGGCGGTCCTTGGTAATAATGATGTGATAAGCGCGATCGAACAGACGATGGGCCGTCCGTTCCGCGAGAACATGCAGGAGATCCTCGTTCGCACGGCGACCGGGCAGCTTAACTCAAACGAGATGGGCTCGTTTAATAAACGTATTGCCAACCTCCGTATCAATATGACGACCGCGATCATGGGGCTCAACCTGCGGTCCATCGGGACCCAGCCGTTCGGGCTATTACAGTCCATCAATGAGATCGGTGTTAAAGAGGTTGGTGTCGGTATGGCTTGGCTGTACAAGCGCCAGACACGGCTGAACGATCGTATTGCTGAGATCCACGCGATGTCTCCCTACATGGCCGAGCGCGCGACAACGATGACGCGCGAGCTGGACGACATCGCGAACTCGCTGCAGCGTCGCAAGAAAATGGACCGCATTAGAGAGTGGGGATTCAAACCTATGGTCTACATCGACGTTGTGAGCGTCGCGTACCCCACCTGGTACGGCGCCTATAACAAAGCGATGAGCGGGCGCGTTGATAACATCGATGCCGCAGATGAAAGGAAAGCTATCGCATACGCCGACATGGTTGTTCGCATGACGCAGTCCGCGGGCGGCGCGCAGAATATGTCGATGGTTCAGCAACGCTCTGAAATCATGAAGATCATGACGATGATGTATTCGTATTTCAATACGACATACAACTTGCAAGCGGAGGCGTTTGCCAAGGCACGAGCGGACGGATCAAGCATTCCCAAGGCCGTCATGAAGCCGAGCTTCATCGCGTCGACCATGTTACTCCAGACACTGCCCGCCTTGATGGCTTCGCTCGTTCTTGATCCGTGGCCGGATGAAGATGAGGCCGAGGAGGATCCGCTGTTCGCGTGGTCAAAATGGTCGCTAAAGTCGCTGTTCTCATATGTCACCGGCGAGTTCGTTTTCGTCCGGGATTTCGGCAGCGCGGTGACGCATCCGTTTTTCGGGTTCTCGATCACGCCGCTCGAGAGCATGGCCGAGTCCGCGGCGCGCCTACCGGGGCAAATCGACAAAACGATTGAAGCAGAATTTTCTGAGGAGGCGGTGTCGTCGCTTGCGAAGAAAATCACTCAAGTCGTCGGAGGTATCGCTGGCATTCCGGGGTCAAACCAGATCGCGAAGACCAGCGACTACCTCTACAAATGGTCTCAGGGCACGCTGAAAAACGAGCCCGACACGGTCGCGGAAGGGATCTATAAATCGCTGATTCACGGCGACCGGTAGCCCCACCGATACACACATCACCTCTACCACTGTGTCACAATATGTGGTAGGTATTCTTAACATCAGCACAATATATTGTGCCCTATGAGGAGGGCTGTAATTTGACTGTGTCCGCAGAGTCCAACAAGGTAACGTATGCCGGAAATGGCAGTACGACGAGCTTCTCGACGGTCTTTACGTTTGCCGCAAATGATGAGGTGACGGTCACTAAAGTCGTGACCGCGACTGGCGTCGAAACCGAATTCACCCTGGGCACCGAGTACACGCTCACGGGCGCCGGCACAGGATCCGCGGGCACCGTCACGATCTCGACAAGCCCAAGCGATTTCACACCGGCGAGCGGCACGAAGCTCGTCGTGCAGCTCAAGCCTGATTTTACACAGACCACAGACCTTCCTCGAGGCGGCACGGTATCGCCGGCCGACACCTTGGAGCCGATGCACGACAGCCGTGTCCGGCAGATGCTGCGCCTGAAGGATGACGTCGATCGATCATTGAAGCTCCCGATCGATGAGACAAGTGCTGCCGTCCTCCAGAACGCGACGCTGCGCGCGGGCAAGATCCTGTCGTTCGACAGTACGACCGGCGCGCCGATCACGACGCAGGAATTTGGCACGTTCCGCGGTAACTGGGCTGCAAGCACCGCATACGTGGCGCGGGATTTGGTGAAAGACACAAGCACCGCTAACATCTTCCAGGCAAACACCGCGCACACGTCCTCCGGCGCGCAGCCGCTGACGACTAACACGGATAGCGCAAAGTGGGATCTCATTGTAGACGCGGCCACGGTGACCACCTCGACGGCCGCCGCAGCCGCCAGCGCCACGGCTGCCGCCTCCAGTGCCACGGCTGCAGCGTCGAGTGCAACAACGGCGACGACAAAGGCGAGCGAGGCGGCAACGTCGGCGACAAGCGCAGCGTCGAGTGCAACAACCGCAACGACAAAAGCAAGCGAGGCATCGACATCTGCGACGAATGCGGCATCGAGCGAAACGACCGCAAGCACAAAGGCAAGCGAAGCGTCAACGTCGGCGACGAACGCGGCGTCTAGTGCTACGAGTGCCGCGTCCAGCGCGACAACGGCGACAACGAAGGCAAGCGAAGCGTCTACGTCAGCGTCGAACGCGGCGACATCTGAAAGCAACGCATCAACGTCGGCTACGAATGCGGCATCCAGCGCAACGACAGCGACTACCAAAGCAAGCGAGGCGGCAACGAGCGCCACTAATGCTGCAAGCAGCGCGACTACAGCAACGACAAAAGCCAGCGAAGCTTCAACATCTGCTGCCAACGCGGCGACTTCTCTGTCCACATTCCAGGGACAGTATCATGGAGCTGCGTCGAGCGATCCTAGCACAGGATTAGATGCTGGCGATTTGTATTTTGATACGACGGGCAACGTGCTGCGCGTCTACAGCGGCTCAGCTTGGCAAGACGCGGCGGTGAGCGCTTCGAGCTTCCTGACCGCTACCAGCAATTTAAGCGACGTTAACAACGCTGGCACAGCGCGTAGCAATCTTGGTTTAGGCACCGCCGCCACTCAAGCGTCCACAGCCTTCGAGGCAGCGGATAGTGACATCCTGAAGGCCGACACTGCGGATGTCTTAACAGCGGGTTTCGCCGCAACCGTCCACGACCTTTCCACGATTTCATCAGGCACAACGACTCTGGACGAAGCAAACGGCAATCTCCAGAAGTGCGTTAATGGAGGTGCTTTCACTTTAGCCCCGCCATCGAACAGTTGCACAATTGTCTTACAGGTAACGAACAATGCTAGCGCAGGAGCTATAACAAGCTCTGGGTTTACGCTTACGGACGGGGATTCGATTTCGACCGGGGATGGAGACGACTTCTTCTTCTATTGCACGGTTGTCGGTTCATTCTCTCACGTAACTGTCAAGAAGCTCTCGTAATGATGTTTCCCATCGTTCAGGGCGGTCACTCCGCTGGAGTCTCGATTACGATATCGAGCAACACAGAAAACTATAATCTAGCGTCCGACTTAACGAACAACTACGGCTGGAACGGGTCAGACGCCATCGACGTGACCGTCACCGTCAACTCGAGTGTGACAGTCTCCGCGACAGCTACAGCGACAGCGGCTTTCCATGTTGATCTGGTGGCTGGGTCAACGCTCGCACTTAACAACAATGGAACAATTGTTGGGAAAGGCGGCGCGGCTGGATCGGGCGGCGGTGGCAGTGGCGGGGCAGGCGGTAACGCGATCAGTCTTCAAGACGTGACCGCAACCATAAACAATCTCTCGGGTGCGTTCATTCGTGGGGCTGGTGGCGGCGGCGGCGGCGGCGGTTCGGTTTCAGGGCACGGATCATCAACTGACTCAGAAGGAGCTTGCGGCGGCGGCTCAAGTTACGCGGGCGCGGCGGGAGGTGCTGGAGCAGGGCCGGGGGCCGCTGGAAATGGCACTTCGATTGGTGGTCCCGCCGGATCAGGCGGAAACGGTGGCACCTTTGGAGCCGCAGGGTCAACCGGCGGAAGCGGCCACGGATCAGGCTGTTCAGTCAGCAATGGCGGCGGCGGCGCTGGCGGGGCGGCTGGAAAGGCCATCCATCACGTCGCAAGCGTAACACAAACGCTAAACGATTCCGGCACAATTAACGGGGCAACATCGTGATGCATTTGGTCGTTTATTCTGTGTTGGTTGTTCTGGCAATCGCTATCACGCTCGTTGGCAGTTTTTCGTCAGAGCGCGAACGAGTACGAGTTTTGATGGAGCTTGAAAATGATTTTAGGTAGCAATCAATCGCCGTCTGATATCGCCACGATGGACATGGTCTTGAACGATGCTGGTGATCAATTTGTCGAACAATACAAGCCGATTGAGGATGTCAGGACTGTTGCGCTAGAAAGGCTTAACGCTATGTGTGCCGCCACAAAAGAGTGGCACTACGCGGCCAGCGCCGTCGAAACAAAATGTAAGGAATTTGTAAAAGGCACACGGTTGCTCACCGATGCAAACATGATCGATGGAGACACCGTTGATGAAAAGGTGATTACTGCTTTCAAGGAATTGCGTAAACCAGAAATCCGCGCAGCGCTTGATCGTAAACGCGACAAAATGATTGCCGCAATCAATGCCGAAACGGACGCGGTGAAGATGCTTGAAATAGCAAGCGATGAGTCAAGCTATTTGAACAGTGCAATCGATGAATCCGAGTGTCCCGAGTGCCAAGCATTTCTGGCAGAGATGCCCAGCGGGGCGAACGTGCGAAGAGTCTTTGATCGACTTGGTGCCAATTGTGGGTCTGACGCTTTGCGTAAATTAGTGTCAGCGCTGGGGCAAGAAACAGCAACAAGCGAAACTGAATACAGTGGCGCACTTGGTTCCACGTTGCAGTTAGCTAGACCGGACATGATTGACGTTGCTGGCATTGCAGATCACAAACCAACGCCCATCGAAAAGATCGCGCATGAAATCCACAACTTATGGGTGCCAGTAGATCGCAGCGGAACACTAGCATCGCCGCTGAAATTGACAGGACCAGCTATACCCGCAGTCGGTAGCTTCAATCAGACCTTTTCTGATGTAGCAGACGCACGGGGCGCAGCCCTGTGGGCCGAAAATAAAAAGCTGTCGGTGTTCTGGAGCGGAGGAATCGATAGCACGGTGGCGCTTGTTGGTTTATTAAAGACTGTGCCTGATGGACGCCTGTCCGATCTAACTGTTCACTGTAACGCCGCATCGATTTTGGAGTACCCAGAGTTTTATGCAGCGCATATCAAAGACAAGCTGACCGTCAAATCGACACCAGAAGTTGTTAAACCAACGGATCGCTACTGGGCCGAAAATGTTTTCGCAAGTAGCACGGTAGACGAAATCGCGAAAACGCTAAAGACCTCGCTAGTTGTCACTGGCGAACTTGGGGATCAGGTCTTTGGAAGCGCTGGGTTTGCCAATGACCCTGACAAAATTAGTAGCACCATCGATGACTTGCTGGTCGCGCAAGAATTAACAGACATTCGAGATGAGATAGACGCTTTATCTACGGCCTGTCCTATTCCGATAAATAGTGTGACCACGCTTATGTGGTGGTGGAATTTCAGTTGCAAATGGTCTGAGGTACGCTTCAGAGGTTTGACCTCTGTTACGGATAGCGACGACTTTGCTAACGTCCGGCACTTCTTTGATACTGACGATTTCCAAAAGTGGTCTATAGCAAATGACGATCTCAAGATTAAAGACACCATTCAGTCGTATAAATTTACAGCAAAGGATTACATACATGACTTTGCCAAACACGACGACTACCGCGACCAAAAGCTGAAGGTAGGATCACTGCGGGTTCGTTGGGGTGCACCAATCGCCATTGACAACAACAACACTGTCATTCGCGCTGGCGACACAAGCACCGACCTTGAGCTAATCAAATCGCGATACGGCGACGACCTGAAGAGGTACGCGCGATGATCGAGCTGGTCGCGCTTACCGACGCCGAATAACCTGTCGCAGGTCAGCGAAAGCACTGTTGGCTTGGCTGGCGAATTCATCGCCGCCGCTGCACTTGTCGAACTCGGCGCGCAAACGATGTGGTCGCCGGTCGCCGGTTGCGACCTCCTTTGTTACGACGAAGGGTTTTATCGCGTAGAGGTTAAGACTGCGGGCGCGCGTGACAGGCAACGCCCGACGATGTTCCGTTGGGCAACGAGTCGAGGCAGCAAAAACAAATGGCGCGTGACAATCGAATTCTGCGATGTGGTCGCGCTGGTCGCGCTTCCGGTTCGCCGCGTTGTGTTCCGCAACACGAACGCAATCACCGGCAAAAATACGAGTCTATCAGCAAAACATTTTGTTGAGGGTTGTGAGGCGGCTACCTGGGCCGAGGCAAAAAAATGGAAACCGTAATTTCTCAATACTGGGAGCAACTACTTCTTATCGGCGCGCTTATTTTTCATGCGGCCAGATCATACGCCCAGATTAGCGAGATGCGTAAAGACATCGATCAGCTCCAGGCCGAGATCTTGCGATACACGAAATGGACACAACAGCAAGCGGAACAGATTGTCCAATTGCGCGCTGAGGTCTCCGTTAACAACAAGCAGATAACCAGCCTGTGGGACTTCACCAACGGGATACGTGACCGGCTTAACGGCCACGGTAAACACTAACCACACCGGAGACATCAATGATCGACTGGGACAGCTTCCCGAATTTCGGGGAGAGCGAATTCGCGTGCCAATGCGGCTGCGCGTTAGCCGACATGCAGGAGCCCGCACTCCAAACATTTCAGAATCTTCGAACATCCTACAACCGTCCACTGACGGTGAGCTCGGGATACCGCTGCGCGGGGCATCCAGTAGAAGCGCGAAAGATCGATCGCGGCGGTCGACCTGGCGCGCACAATTCCGGTTTTGCGGCGGACTTCGCGGTCGCCGGCGAGGACGCGATCGAGCTGCTTCGATTAGCGTTAAACGATCCACGGGTGACGGGGATTGGGATCCAACAACGGGGCCCGTGGAATTCGAGATTCCTACATTGCGATATTTTACCCGTGGGCGGCGATGAGAAAATCGCACGCCCTGCACTCTGGACTTACCCATGAAAGGAAAAACAGATGTCCAAAATCCTACAACTTGTCATTGCGCGCGCAAAGGAGCCGAGCTCGCTCGCATCCCTGGCGGTCGTGTTTTCGGCACTCGGGTTCAACGCGAGCGAAGAAATGATGAGCGCGATAATGGGGATAGTCGGCGGTGCTGCGGCGCTCGCCGGGATCTTCATGTCTGAGAAAGGTAGCTCGTGAGTGCTTGGGCTATTGTTCTCATCTGCCTCGCAGGCGGCGCCACGTTGGCCGGCGCCGTCTGGCTGGGGCGGCGTTGGCAGGCGGGTCGCCAGGCGGAGGCGACATCCGCAGCCCAGGCTCGTATGGCGGAGCATCGCGATAGCAGCGATTCTGCTTCTACCGACCGGATGCGTGACGGCCGCTGGTAGCGTGGTCGGGGCAGGAGCCTCGGCTGTCGGAGCGTACTGGGACTACCGCGGCGCCAAGAGGGGTGAGCCCGTCATCGTCACCCCGCCGATCGAAGCCTATTCGAACGACGTCCAAGCTGCCGCAGCCGCGGAGATGAAAGCGCTGAACGGTCCATGTCCACGGGACACGGTGGTCGGCGACTGCTCGGTGCTCAAACGCATGGTCATCGACTATGGAGATCTGCGGCAACGGATCCGGGCAGCTAATGCACCGGACTGATGACGACTACGACTGGACCGAGGACGCGATCGGTTCCTACGCACTGGCGATCGAGACGCTCCGCGAGAGCTATCTGGCTAATAGGTTGCCCGGCGAAAGCGCAAAGGAATACCTCGAGCGGACCAGTCAATAAAAGGTTAGGAAGTTCTCCGTGCAAACCCATGCGTCCCTATGCCAGTTAAAAGTTCCTAACCTTTGCCTAACGTATTGATTTATAATAATTGATTGACTCAGCCCCTGGGCACCACTACCTTTCTAAGTTGTTGAAAGTAGTGGTGTTTTTAGAAGGTTAGGAAGTTTAGGACTGAAGGTTAGGAAGTTATGTTCTATTCCTGTGCTTCTCGCGCCTTTTTAAGCACATTCTCGGCGAGTCGTTTTCGGCGTACACCTTTAGTGTAGCGGGACACTTCTTTAAGCGTATCCCATCCGCCCATAGCCATTATTTCGTGATCGCTATGGCCGTCTTCCGCGAGTCGGACGGCTGCGGATTTACGCAACCCATGAGCCGATAATCCTTCCAGATCAGCCGCACGCACGGCCGTCCTAAACCAATTACCAAAACTCTCATTCTTATACGGTCTACCGTATTGAGTGACCAAATAAGTCAGATCGCCGGTAGGGCTCACGTCGAGGATCTCACGTAACCCCGGCAATATAGGCAAAGACATATGGACCGGCTTACGTTCACGGTTCTTGTGCTGCGTAAAGTAGAGCCAGCCATCCTTCTCATGCTGACGCCCGAGCACAATAATGTCGCTTCGTCGCTGCCCTGTGTATACGAGTAGGGCGAGTGCCAGTCGCTCCTTCGTGCCGATCGGCCAACGCTCTTCATACTTCTCAATGTCAAAGATCGTCCACTCTCTGAAGCCTTCAGAAGACCCCTTCAATAGCGGCACATCCCGCATCGGGTTATAGCTTATGATGTCGTTGTCCAAGGCGAACCTGAATACGCCGCGCAGCGCTTTCATTACGTCGTTTGCGGACCCCGGCGTGCTTGCATTTTCATCCCGCAGTTTGCGGATATGCCGCACTTCCCAATCTGTGATTTTCGTATCCCCATACTTATTGAGGAAATCCGTGAGAATTGTCTTTCGCCGTTTGCGCGTAACCTCTCCGAGATTATTCTTATAGTCGGCGCTCGCGTAATACTGGCTAACGATCTGCGTCATCGATCCACGTGACACGTTCCTCGAGGGCGGCTTTGCGATCGTGGCGCCTGTTGACGCCTTCAGATAATCTTCAAGAAATTCCGGCGAGCCAACGGGACCTCTTAATAAGATCTGTTTTTTACCCGGCTCGCGATAGTAGATGCGTTCCCGACCATGCCGGTCGATATATCGATTGATATGTTTAACGCGCACTGAAGATGGCATCGACTGAATTCCCTTGAAACTCCCGCGGCAGCTCCTCGAACGCCTCATCGAGCTCGACGCGGTCCCAGATCTTCTTGGTCCCGATCAGCCGCGGGGCAGGCATGAGCCCGTCTTTAATCATCTGGTCGAATTTGCGTGGAGAGCAACCCACGTACTCTGCGGCGATCGGTCGTGATAAGCCTCGTGGCGTCATCGCTTCCTCCTTACACAACTACCCATCAACATCCGTGCGCCGGCCGCGGTCGCCTGGACGTGCGCCTGCTCGATGTGCGCTCTGCAATCCGCCCGCGTCCATCGCTGTTCGCCCGCCGCCCGCGCCTCGATCGAGACGCAGGTAGCAGAGCAAAGCATGTATATCGCGACGATCATAACGTCGCATCGAGGATCGCGACGTAAACCGCGAACCAGATCAGGCTCGCGATCAACGACACAATCAAGATGTCGCGGGTTTTCTCCAAGAACCTCACAACGATTTCTCGAGCGCAGTCAGTCGCTCGACCAGCGAGCGCGGCTCGTCCTTGTCGCGACCGTTGCCATTTTCGCTCGGCGCGCGCTTGCCGTGGATCGGGTTATTAGTCACGCACTCGTTCTGATCGCCTGGCGGTAGGCACCAGACGCGCCGGCCGCCGTTTTCTTGGCGGGTCTCTCCCTCCTTCCCGACCTCCTTCAGCGCGCGGTAAAGCGCCCATGCCGTTTTCTCGTTCGAGAAAAAGACGCTATCGCCAGCGACCATCTGCTCGGCGATCTGCAAATACGGCCCACGGTTGCCGCGGATCGATATCCTCGGAATACCCTTCTCGATTTTGTACTTTACTGTGTCAGTCATTACTTGCCTCCTGGGCTTTTTAGGTTTGTGTTAATACGCACGGGCGGTGGTGGTGACTTCTCGATCCGATACCTGGATGCGCGTTTCCAGCCGCCGATGATCTGCCCACGCCGGGCCGAATCGTGCGCGTTCTCGAGCGCCTGCAGGGTCACCTCGCGTTGATCTGTTTGCTTCATGTTATCTCCTCTGGTTGTGCTGCACGTGCTCGGGCGGGCGTCGGTCGCAAGGGTGGGAAACGACCGGCGCCCTGCCGAGCTCGCGCTACGCGGCCAGGAGTGCCTGGAAGGGTGCAGACCCGACCCAGCGCGACACCTCGACTCCCCGGTCCGACAACGTGGTGGCGACGTTATCGTTACCGGTTTGGCGGATTGGAAATTCCTCGCTGTTATGCGAGGAGTAGAACGTGAACGCGGATGTCAGCGCGTAGACGTTGAAGCCCCGATCGGCACATTCGCGAGCCGCGCGATGAAGCAGCTTCTCGGCTTTCCTCTCAGACATGGAGGGCAGCGCGCGGATCGTCTCTTCGATTTGCGTCCAGGTCAGGCCGGTCTCGGCCCATTCCCGCATGGTCGCGACCTGCTCCTGGAAGCGGGGCATCAGATCCTCCAACCAGACCTTGAAGTAATCCGCCTTTGCGCCGCTGGTGTGCCGGCGCCGCATATAATCAATTGCGTTGAGCGCGGTCATGCCGTTTTGACAGACCAGGTCGAGGCTGCCGATGTTAATTCCCGTTGACGTGCCCCCGTCGTAGCCGGTCGTAATGGCGCACGTGGCGGCTACCGTGGTGCCGACGTTCAGGGTAGCGCTCGTCGAGTTGCCATACGTCAGCGCCTCGGAGAACGCCTTCACGACGTACTGTCGTTTGACGAACGCACCGTTGCCGGCGCTCGTGTCACGGATCTCGACCTCGGCGAGCTGCTCTGGCGAGAACGTATCCATCATCGCCTGCTCGGCGAGGAGGCAGAGGTCGCGCATCTGCACCACCTCGTAACTATCACTCACCACGCCCAGGGGCACCGGCTGCCCGTCGCGGCTTGCGTAGGTGCCACTGAAGCCAGGCATCTCGAGCATCTGCCCGCCGCGGCCGACGCCCAGGATGGGGCGCTTGACGACGGGGCACAGGATTTCGGAGCCGGCGTTGCTCTCAAAGATTTGAGGGCGGGGAAGGTTGTCGTTGGTACGAATAAAAGACATAAATTAGATCCTTGTTGCTTTGGCCGTTTGTCCTGTCAGGGGTGATGCGGCCGGGTTAGAGGGGGTCGACCGGAGCGGTAACTCTGGTCGACCCATTTCATTAGGCGTGCTTTTTGAGAAAAGCCCGTAGCTGCTTCATCTCGGCGTCGATGATGTCCTGCGATACGCTGCAACTTGCATAATGCTCACGCTCATCGACTAAACGATTGAGTAAATAATCGGCCTCATTAACGAGATCAGCATCGCTGTATGTGTCGCTGACGCACTGCTCCGTCGCCTCGTCGAGATATCGGTCGGCGCCATCGATGCAACTGAACTGGTTAAAAAGAGCCTCGCATTTGAATGCGTCTTTGGCGATTTGCCTGATCATTCTCACGCCTCCACCCGCTCGATGCGGAAGGGTTGATTTCGTCCCTCATCCGCTACCCGCTCGATCGGCGCGGTCTCGAAGCCCAGGCAAGCCGCTTCGACCGTCCTACGGCTACGATAGCCGCTTTGCCACTTGACCCATCGGTATCCCTCCGTGTCGATCGCATCAGCGCACCAAACGCGGGGGCGCAGAAATTCATCGCGGTAGATTTCGTATTTTTTTACTATGCTCATTTCGTGATCCTCTCCCAATCGACTCTCTTGAACTTGTGCCTCACTGGCTCGCACTTGGACCCGCCAGGCCAGCTCCGCACGGTGACCCACTTGTGCCCGACCGTGACCACCTCGACCTGGCGCACGCCCGAACCAATACGCGGCGCCTGATCCTCGAGCTTGATCGTCACCAGGTTCGAGGATTGCTTCGACTTGCGGGACACGGTCCTCGGCTTTCGGGTCACGATCCGCTTGGGCTTCTCGTGGCGTCGATCCAAAAACGCCGGGAGTGTTGGTGGTTGTTGTATCTGCATGTTCATCTCCGTTTTCCGTGTTTGCGAATTCATCGCCCCATTCGGCGACTGTTTTGCGCGAGCCCTTCTCGGACTTCGCGAAAAGGCGAGCACCCTCGGCATAGCTATTCTTTCTCCACTGGCCGACCGGGGCGCGTTTGTTCGGGTCCGTCTCGCCGGCAGCGACGGCGTCGAGCCAGCGCTGGTGCTTGATGACGGACATCACTTTGAAGTTCTCTTCGATCTCCTGGCACTTGGCCCAAAGGTCCGGGTGGTTGTCGTGCAGGTCCTTCAGCTCTTCCTTCGTCTGGAAAGGGCAGAAGAAGCAGGACGATTTCTCAACAGTGACCGGCCAGAGGTGGCGCAGGATCCGCTCGCAGTCCGCGCGATCGAGACCCAGCTCGACCAGCGGATGGATGCATTGGTGCGTGTCAGTCTCTTTCGAGGTAAACTTGCGGTGCCCTTCGTTTGCCTCGATGCCGATCGCCCAGGTGATGGTGCCGGCGTATTGGCTCTCGGCCCATTTGTGCAGGACCTCGGCCTTGAACTTGAGGGAGCAGACGTGGCCGGCGCCTGGCAGCAACGGCAGGTTACCGAGGCGCTCGAGCCACTCGACGATGTTCTCACCGTCTTTGCGAACCGTCTCGAAACGGAGCCCGGCGTCGGCGCAAATCGCCGCGGCGGTCTCGACGTTTTCGTATGTCTTGGGGAACTCGGCGCCAGGGTCACTGAACACAACGGCGTCGAACATCGGCAGCGCGGCGTCGATTTCTTCGCAAGTGCGGCCGGTCAACGCCGCTGCTTCGTCGCGGTTGAGATGGATCGCCAGAAGCGCTGTGCTGTCTACGCCGCCGCCGAATGAAAGAATTTTGTTCAATTTCTATTTCCCTTTTCCTAAGAAGTGCATTAACGTGCATTTGATCATAAGCTTTAATGAGCATTACGCAAGCACAAAATGCACATTTATAAAATGCTTATTAATGCAAGGAACACAGAAAAAGAAGGGAATCAGATTATGAGTCTTAGAAATCACATCAAGCGGATGCAATCCGGGTTGGCTCGGTCCAAAGGAATCTATGACGCGCGAGGAGTTCGATGGTCGGTGAATCCGGTCGTGCAATTGTGGCGGCTAAGGTTTCGGGCGATCTATTTGTTTTCGATGGCCGGTTTGTGGTTGCAGAAGCACCCAAGTGATCAGATAGCGGGCCAACACGAACTCGGTGACACTATTCGCGAATGGCGGAACTCGTCGGCCTCGGTCGGCGGAACCGTCACGCGGACGATCCTCGCAAAATTGTGCCAGTCCTCGACCGTGACCCTTGCCGAGCTAGAGGTTTTGTGCGCCGGGCTGGCAGGACGAAGCGCCATCAACACGCTTCTCAAGACGGGCGTTAAAATGAAATTACTTACCCAGAGTCAAGGTGAGTATCGCGCGACTGATTTATTGATGTCTGAAGCGTATGATCGCACTCTGTTTAAATTATTGGACCCGAAGATCGTCGAGTTTGCGGAGTTCGTCGTCATGTTTTCTACGCTGCGTAAAAACGCAGACCTTGTGGGCGATCTTGAGCGTGACGGAAATCTGGACGCCGATAGCGGTCTCCGTCAAAGCATTCCCGAGGCGCTGTTCAATGAGGTGTATAACGAGGAGATCGATCTTCACTTGCCGGGCGAGGTGCGACCGGACTTCAAGTTGATCGAGGGCGGGGAAGATAAATAGGTTCGCTGGCCGAACCTTTTAGGTTCGCTGGCCGAACCTTTTAGGTTCGCTGGCCGAACCTTTTAGGTTCGCTGGCCGAACCTTTTAGGTTCGCTGGTCGAACCTAAT
>Ga0209631_10002342_pt1 | contig 22806 bp, 31 predicted proteins | sample COG_08_FD_184752 | JGI IMG/M metagenome (GOLD analysis project Ga0209631, IMG submission 184752) | Pelagic Microbial community sample from North Sea - COGITO 998_met_08 (SPAdes) (version 2) | ecosystem: Environmental > Aquatic > Marine > Neritic zone/Coastal water | place: Helgoland, sampling... | reverse complement strand
GCGATAGTAGAACACTAGACCAGAGGGCCACGGCCCTCTTTTCTTCTGCCCTAGCGCATAGTACCGTGTCGCTAGGGCGCAGGACGCAGGGCCGCAGGCACACGCGCCTCTAAAATAGGGCGCAGGCCCTCGAACAAAGACGCAGGGCCGCAGGTCCGCAGGACGCAGGGCGCAGAGCACCCTTTTTCCAGCACCTCGGGCCCCTGATCCCCCCCAAATAAAACTATATCACGCTCCTTGGCCCTCTTTACTAAGAAGAAACTCGACCCTCCGCGAGCGTAATATGCCATGTGCCAAGCGATTTGATGAGGCGAGATATTTACCCGCGTACCTTTGCTTACCTTGAGTTCCAGCCAGAACGGAAGGCCGTCCCACACTAGGTGTACATCAGGCACACCGCCACCGTGCTTGTTCTCAATCCTCGTCGCGAAGCAATTCTTGGGCAGGTTCGACCTGATCGATTGCCAAAAGTTCGCCTCCGGTCCCTTGCTCATCCGGTGTGATATCCTTTGCTGTGCCATCGATCACAAAGGCTTGGGGGTACTGCTTTTGCAGCGCCGCCAAACGAGAGGTGATCTCATCCCTTGACATCTGATCTATGGAGTTGATTTGTTCTCGCCTATCAACAGTCAAGCCGCCCAGAGCAGCGCGGATTTTTTCTGCGTTGATAGCGGCGGAGAATTGACCCGCGTCCTCCGCACCAAGAGACAGTTGATGCAGCCGTTCGAGTTGCCCGATAGTGGTCACACCATACCGTCTCTCTCGCTCGGTTCGAAGCTCCTGCACATATTCCAGAACGTGTGGGTAGTCTCTGCCATTCAGCAACACTGATGCCTGCTTGGATGCCACGTCAGTGGAGTATCCTGCTTTCCTTGCACATTCAGCGTTGGAATAAATGCCTTCTACAATATGCCTAGCAAATGTTTTCTGGCGGTTTGTTAGCTGTCTGCCGTTGATTTTTTCTACTGCTGCCATGTCTTCCTCGTTGTGCCTTGCCAACAATTTATACCAAGCGAAAGTGTTTGACAACTTTCCTATATAGGGGGTTTTTTCCAGAGAAGTGTATCCAAACGTAACCAGTTGTATCCAGCCTTGGGCTGTACGAGGCATATAAATAAGGGTGGGATACGTTTGGATACGGTGGATACGGTAAATTCGGATGAAAAAAAATAAAAAATAAAAAATCTCTGGAGAATGCGCTATAGTGTAACTCAGGTCCGAGAACCGAGGTTCTTGACAACTGCACTGATATGCTATAACTTGCATGTGTTCAACAAGTAACTAAGGAAGGAAATAGTTATGCCTACTTTTACATTTACATGGCGCGAGGACGAGGACGGTGATTTTTTCACTACTGAAGTTCGTGCCGACAGTAAGGAAGCGGCTTACGAGCATTGGTTAGATTGGTCTAAGGATTACTGGGACACCAATGATTTGGTGTATTACGAGTGCATCGAGGGTACGAAAGATGATGTGAAGTTGCCTATAGATTATCAGGCGGGTCGTGAGGCGGCGAGTGCTGATATGTTGGTTGAAGGTTTTGATCTTCACACGGCGCTAAGATCTTTTGAGGATGATCCTGCGGACAGCCCGTATCAAGAGGGTTACTTGCGCGAGTTAGAGGAGGCGGTGTCGGGTCATGCCTAATCATTGTTATCAGAATGTGTGTATCATTGGACCAGAGCCGTTGGTTCGTGCGTTGAGTTTTGATCTGTCCAGCTTTTGTTCGATGGTTAAGCCGATGCCATTGGAGGTGTATAACGATCACTTAGGTGACGTGCCTGCGTGGTATGACTGGCGTGTAAAAAACTGGGGAACCAAGTGGGATTTGTGTGAGGTTGATAACGTTCGATGTGTGAATAGTGACGTTGAGTCATTAATTTTGGAGTTCAAGTGTTGGACTGCGTGGTCTCCCCCTGTCCCTGTGTGGGATCGTTTGGTTAATGAGTTGGGTTGTGTTGTGACGGCGGATTACCGTGACGAAGGTGGTTTGTTTGAGGGTGAGTACAACTGTAGTGACAAACGTTGGAGGCCCGAAGATGAGATCGCTTAATGGTTGGTACGAGAACGAGTACGGCGCGGTTCCATTTACGATGCCTGCTAAGACGTTGTTGAACGCGGTTGTAAAGATGCGTGAGATGGATGCTGACTTTGGTCACACTGACATGGAAGTAAACTGGGGCACGGTTGAAGATTTCGAATGCGTGACCCAACTAATCTATACATTACTAGAGGAGAAAAGAAATGATTAAGGATTTTTGGCAACGGTTGACGCGGAAGCGTCGGAGTAACGAGAAGCTAACTCGCAAGGAGCAGATCCTTTCGGAGTTGAGCCGAGGTGCGGGGACCGCGAGACAGGTAGCTGACCGCACTGGTTTGTCGTTAAACGTGGTTCGGGTGACTATGTCTGCCCTGCACAAGAAAGGTTTGATCAAGGACACTGGTATTGATGCTGGGTCTGAGAATGTTTGGGAGGTTGTTAAGTAGGATGCCTTATTTGTTTGAAGAAGAGATACTAAACATCGGGGTGTATCAGGATGCGAGTTGTATGGACGACGGCCCGACGATTCATTCATTCGACAACGACATATCCTCGTACAGTGCATCTGTTATGCGTGACCACTTTGACACGGCTGAAAAGACAGCGGCTTTGTGGGGGCAAGCAGGCAACTTGGTTATGTGTGTGAAGTTGCGCAATAGTGACGTGAAGGCGGACTGGAATGATGGGCGCGGGTGGAAAGATTTGAACGACTACAATGATATCACAGATCAGCCTTGTGAGCCGCCTAAGGAGTTTCATGTTCGTGTGACACAGGTCAACGACTTTATTATTGTTGCGGAAGATGCAGCGGACGCCAGACGAAAGGCGGCGGAGGATTACACTTGGGACGCGAACCAACGCCATCCCAACAGATATCATGCGGACATAGATGTGGAGGAAATAGATGATTGAGTATTTCACGGCGCTGGTCTTGTCGTATGAAGTTCAAGGGACCGAGATTGAGACGTTGGTTTGGTTTCAAAGCAAGGACCATTGTCAGGCGGTTATGGATCGTAACATTGCGGAGCCGTTGTACGATGAATTGTACGACTTGTACGGCAAGAACATTATGATGTCGTGTGAGGTGTCGAGCATTGCATCGAGAGTTATCAGGCCCAAGGCCCGACCGGAGTTGGGCCATGGGTGATGCAGAGTTAAGCATGTTTCAGCAGTCGCAACTGCGGTGGCTCAAGCAGCAAGTTGATGCGCTGCAAGATGAGCGGTATCGCCGTGATGCGCGGCCCAACGTGCATCGAGAGTTGTTCGCTGCGCGTGAGGAGTTGGATACCTATGTTAAGAACCTTCGGGCCACAGGGAAGCAGATATGAAAAGATGGACAGAACAAGACAAAGAATGGCAGGGTTACAAACGCAAGATGGCGAACGGCATGAAGGTTACGTTGCCTGACAACCCTTGGGATAAAAACAAAGAGGTGGACACACAAGATGGATCCAAGAGTAACGTGCATACCGACAAAGATTAAGGAATTGTCGCGGGAGATTGACGACATCGAATGGGAGAATCACCGAGATCCGCGGATCGAGGGCCTTATCAACGAGCTTAACTATCTAAAGAAACAAGAAGAGAAAGGAATAATTTATGAGCCAAATTTTTGAAACGAAGAAGAAGTTTCATTCAGAACAAATGGAAGTTTTGATTGAGGAACTGACGTATACAGACAGTGCGTTTGGATCGAACGAGGAAGGTGACGGCGTATTCTTTAACAAGCGGATCGTCGATGCCATGGACATTGAGGTTGGCGACGAGGTAACGGCGCACTGCATTCCGAACTATTCTGACAAGCGGGACGACATACCGTGGCGCTGCATTCGGATTACGCGCAAGGTTCCTGCTGGTTTCATTCATGCCATGGACCGAGAGGCTCGGAAGGATGCTCGGGATGCTCGGGACGAAAAGGATTAGATTGCATGTTGTCCTCCAGTAGTGTAGAAGCACACAACAAATGGAGGACAAGTCATGGCTCGCAAGAAGATGGAAGAGAAAGACAAGCAGCAGTTTCAGAACGTTGGCTTGATCAAAGAGGATCACGACATGCTGCGCAAGTTGGCGCAGTCAGAGCAAAGGTCCATGGCCCGACAACTATCGGTCTTGATTAGGAAAGCTATTGCTGAAATGGAAGCTGCGTAGTATAGTAATACCACTGCTCGATAGGCCCCACGCCTGTGGCCTACTGACCTCAACAACTAGCCCCGCTTCGGCGGGGTTATTTTTTTGCCTCGTTGAACTTACCTTTTTTGCCAGCGATCTGGTAATCTTTTTCTTTAGAGTACCCTCGGATCTGCGTGACGTTGTGGCGTTTCATATCTTTGAGAAAGGCGGCGGCGATGTCGGGAGAGAGCCCAGTCAATTCGTTAAGCTCTCTCGTTGCGCTGTTCAGATTGGTCCAGCCTTTTTTGTAATCGCATATTGCTTCGATTACTTCCTCGTAGGATTTAACTTTAGCCATTGTTTAGCCTCTTCTCCTAGCACCAAAGCACCGATGTCGATCTTTGACCGTAATGCTTTGACGATGCGCTCATCGATTGTGCCCTCGGAGATCAGATCGATGTACGTCACGTTGTTCTTTTGTCCGATCCGGTGTGCACGGTCCTCTGATTGGATGCGTGTTTCCAGATTGAAGTCATTGGCATAGTATACCACGAGGTTTGCTTCGGTCAACGTGAGGCCGTAGCCTGCGGTGGCTGGGTTGCCTATGAAATATTTCAGCGGGTGGTTTGGATCTTGGAAGTGCTCGACAATTCTTTGTCGCTCGTCGTCGGACGTATCCCCGAAGTATGCAGCGGCGCTGCCTTCCCCGAACTTTTTGTTGAGCATGGTGGTGATCTCTTTGATGTCGTGTCGGAAGCGCGACCAGACGATTGCCTTGCCGTCATGTTCTTCGATGATCTCTTCGAGCGCATCCATACGCGATGACTTAAACGTCAGGATGTCACCGTCATCTGTCTTGACATGCCCAGACATGATCTGTTGTAGCCTGAGTAGCTGGGTAATTACAGCGGGGGTCGAGACTAGATCACCATTGTCGAGTAGGATCAGTGCCTGCTGCTTGATCTGGTTGTACATCTTGATTTGTTCGTCGGTCAGCGTGACGTAGCGAGCGGTGTATATTTTCTCGGGCAGATCGAGGCAGTCTTTTTTGAGCACCCGAAACGAAAACGTGTCGATGCTATTGGTCAGTTCGTCTAGGTTCTTGAAGCCCAGCAACTGCTGGAACGAGTGGGATCCCATGGTGCGGCGCTGCATTACTGCGTACCGACCTTGGAATGCGTAGTAACTTTCGAAACCCAACAACCCAGAGCGAAGGAACTCGCACTGCGAATAAATATCCATTGGACTTTTTGTTATCGGAGAGCCTGTCAACAGTCTTTTGTACTTGAAGTTCCCTGCGATTTTCATAAGGTTCTTGGTGCGCTTGGCTTTGTGGTTTTTGATTGTGGTTGATTCGTCAATGGCGATCATACCGTTTGAGCCTAGCGCACGACCCATCCATTGCCCAGACGCATTACCTTTGGGGGAAGAAAAAGCCTCGACGTTCATAACAAAGATTGTCAGGCCATCGAACTTGTCTTTGACTGAACGCATTTCTGCTAGTTGTTTTTTGTTTGGCGCGGTGACCCACCGTATGACACGGTGCGGTACATCATCGGACATGTGCTCGGGTATTTCTTTGGCAACCCAGTTGCGGTACACGCCCTTTGGTGCGATGACCAAGGCGAAGTCGATCAGGCCAGACAGGTACAGCATACCCATGTTGTCGATCAAAACTTTTGACTTGCCTGTTCCCATCTCCATGAACAAGCCGAACTCGATGCGATCCCACCCTGTGTCAAGCGCCTCGGCTTGATGATTAAAAGGTGGCAATTTATATTTGTAGTTGACAACCATCATATACCTCCACTATTGTCTACTGTACGGATAGCACGAGGCTACCGGATAAATCAACCCTGAAGAGGAAAAACTTATGAGTGACATATTTGAAGACTTGTATGACGAAGACGAGGCCCTGTCCTCTGTCGATACTGGAACCGGAAAACAACTTAGTCAACTGGTTCGATCACTCCGCGAAGTTGAAGCAAAGATCAGCGAAGCGGAAGACTATATTAAAAGTTTAAAGCAGGAGAAACACAAACTCTCGGTGGAGAACATCCCGTCCTTGATGGATGAGATGGGGGTCGAGCGTCTTGATGTCGATGGTTCTGTCGTCGAGCGAAAGATGATTGTGTCTGCTTCAATACCCGTTGCGAATAAAGACGCTGCCTTTGATTGGCTGCGCGACAACGGGCTGGACGATATAATAAAGAACGATATCACGGTGTCGTTTGGCAAGGGTGAAGACAACGTAGCAGGGGATGTAGTGGGCCTGTTACAAGAACGAGGCTTCGACCCGAAGACCAAGACCCACGTCCACCCATCCACACTCAAAGCGTTTATTAAAGAGCGCGTGACGGATGGTAAACCAATCGACCTCGACCTGTTCGGGGCGTTCATTGCAAATACTGCACAGATCCGGAGGAAGTAATATGGGTGCCGTAGCTAAAAAGAAAAATGCAGAGTTAAGCACAGATGTCATGGATGACATCATGGGATTTGCTGGCGAGGGTGCGACCTTTGACAGTAGCGAAATGCAGATACCGTTTGTTCGTATCTTGCAGGCCATGTCCCCGCAACTCAAGAAGCGTGAAGCTGAGTACATTGAGGGTTCCGAAGAGGGTGACATGTTTAACAACGTCACCATGGAACTCTTTGTTGGGGAAGAGGGTATCAACATCCTGCCTTGCTATCAGACTACCAAGTATCTGGAGTTCGTCCCGAGAGAACAAGGCGGCGGATACCAAGGTGAGATATCCATCAGTGATCCTGTGCTGCAACAAACCAAGCGTGATGGGTCCAAAGAAATCTTGCCTAACGGAAACGAGTTGGTCAAATCAGATCAGCACTTCTGTTTGATTGTGGGCGAGGATGGCATCACACAACCTGTTGTCGTTGACATGAAGTCAACTCAGCTAAAGGTCAGCCGTCAATGGAAGACCAAGATCGCCATGCAAAAGATCAAGCACCCGAAGACTGGGCAGATGATCTTGCCTCCGCTGTTCGCAACACAGTGGAAACTGACCACGGTTCAAGACAGCAATGACCGAGGTTCATGGTTCAACTACAAAGTAGACAAGGTTGGTTTGGTCCAAGACCGCGACCTTTTGCTCGAAGCCAAAGCCTTCCGCGATAGTATCGCTGCGGGTGAAGTGAAAGCTGCGCCAGAGGAAGGGGCCTCCACCCCCACTCCTCCATTGAAGGATGATGAAATCCCCTTCTAGCAGCCTAGGGGGACGGGTACTGAGGCCGTCCCCCAATTTCACTTGGGAGCAGTAAATGTCACAATCAAAGAAGCTGCTTGCCGCGTTTGTCGGGGCTAAGAATGCTCATGGCACTACGACTGTCGGACGGACAAGTCGAAAGGGCAAGGCAGAAAGTCAAAGTAAAATTATACGCGAGCCGTTGACCGAGAAGCTAGTGCAGTCTCACATCAACGGTGAGCAAGGGGTCGGTGCCATACCGATCAACGAGGAGAACCAATGTAAGTTCGGTGCCATCGACGTAGATGTCTACGATCTTAACCAGAAAGAGTTGCAAGTTAAGATCCAGAAGCTGGGTCTGCCTTTGTTGCAGTGTCGGTCTAAGTCTGGTGGGGCGCATCTCTATTTGTTCCTGAAAGAGTGGGAGCAGGCGGCGGTGGTCCGAGAATATTTGACCGAGATGGCGATCATGCTGGGTCACAGCGGTGTGGAGATATTCCCAAAGCAAGACACGATCATCGTTGAGCGTGGAGACGTGGGCAATTTTATTAACATGCCCTACTTCAACGCCGAAATGCCCCAACGTTTTTGCTATGACAAGGATGGCGAGGCTATGGAACTGGATGAGTTTCTGGCTGCAATCGACAAGAACCGTGTCGAGTTGTCTGATCTGGAATCTATAAGATCCACCACACAGGTGCGTAAACATTTCTCGGACGGCCCACCCTGCATCCGAAACATTTTCTCGGACGGCCCACAGAGCGAGCCGCGCAACAAGCTGCTGTTTTTTATCGGAGTGTATTGCAAGAAGAAGTTTCCAGACGCGTGGCAAACTTCATTGGAGGAATATAACCGGACCTTGTTTTCCCCACCGCTGCCATCGACAGAAGTTATGACGGTGATCAAGCAGCATGAGAAAAAGGATTGGAGCTACACCTGTAAGGATGAGCCGTTCAAGTCGTACTGTGATCCATCTCTCTGCGTGTTGGCAAAGCATGGGATCAGCGACGATGCGCCCGATGCGCCACAGGTAGGCGGCTTGACAATCATGCTGTCGGAGCCGAGGCTATACTTCATGGACGTGAATGGGTTTCGCATTCAGTTAAGCACGGAACAGCTACAGAACCAGACGCTCTGGCAACGTGCTTGCATGGAGCAATGCAACTTTATGCCCCCCACCACCAAGCCTGACAAGTGGCGGAAGCTGGTCAATGGTGCGATGAGCCAAGCGACATACATCGACGTGCCGTATGAAGAGACAATAGCTGGTCAGTTCAAAGAGCATTTGTTTTCGTATTGCACAAGCCACATTCGGGCGATGGCACCAGAGGAGATCGACATGGGTAAGCCGTGGACTGATGACGGGGTGACCAAGTTTAAGCTGGAAGGTTTACTGGAGTATTTGCACCACCGCAGGTTTGCGGCTCAGACCCGAGCACAAATCATTCAGATGATACGAGACTTGGGTGGGGACAATGGATCCCAACACATTACACGAAAGAGCGGGAAGAGAACCACGGTTCGATGCTGGTGGGTTCCTGCGTTTGAAGATGACGAGGTAGAGTTGCCCGTACAGGAGATTAACAATGACATCCCATTCTAACAGACTGCTTCGGGTAGGAGAGGTTGCCGATCTACTGGGAGTATCGCGGTCCTACGTCTACAAGCTGGCGCAAATGACAGAAGACTTTCCAAAGCCCATTGTCCTTGGGTCCGATGACAACCGACGCTCGGCATCGCGCTGGGTGTTGGCGGAGATTGAGGATTGGGTCAACAGCAGGCCACGGGGAAAAGACTATGATACCTAAAGCGGAATTGATCCTTGGTCCCCCCGGCACAGGCAAGACATACTTCCTGATCCAGCAGATTAAACGAGCGTTGGAGGATGGTGTGCACCCTTCACGGATTGGGGTGATATCTTTTACCCGCAAGGCTATCGAGGAGATGGTAACACGGGCCTGCGCGGAGTTTAGATTGGAGCCGAAACACTTTCCCAACATGCGGACGAGCCATTCGTTTGGGTATCATGGGCTGGGACTGCAAGCTCAAGACGTTATGAACAAGGAAGACTACGACAACATCGGGCAGCAACTTGGTCTAGACTTCGATGGAAAAGTGGATGCCAGTTTGGATGATGGGGTGTTGACCCCCAACTTTAAAGCTGGAGAGGGAGCCGACTATCTTCAGATGGTTAATCGAGCGCGGCTGCGCATGGTTAGTCTGGACGTGGAGTTTAACGAGGCTGCGAACAGGGACTTGTACTTTCCAAAGTTAGAGCAACTGAACCAACAGATGGTTGAGTACAAGATTGCCACGGAGAAGTTTGACTTTGTAGACATGATCGAGAAGTACATCGAGGTCGGAGAGCCGCCCCACCTAGACTACCTGTTCATTGATGAGGCCCAAGATTTCACGCCATTGCAGTGGCACATGGCAGCTAAGATATCGGAACGCTCGGACAAAGTTTACATCGCGGGGGATGATGATCAAGCCATCCACAGGTGGACGGGCGTAGATGTTAAGCTGTTTAACAATAGCTCCGAGAACATCACGGTCTTGCAGCAAAGCTACCGCATTCCAAAGTCCGTGTGGCGAGTGGCGAGAACCATTGCACACAGGATTGAGGACCGTCACCTCAAGATGTTTAAGCCCCGAGACGAAGAAGGGACGGTTGAGTATGTTCACCACATGCAGGACATTCCGTTGCACGAGGGGTCGTGGACGCTCATGGCAAGAACGAACTCCATGGTGCGTGACATGGCTAAGTACATACGGCGCTCGGGCTTCAAGTATTCTGTGAAAGGAAGGCCAAGCATATCTCTTGAACTGGTAGCTAACCTGCAAACATGGGACGATCTGTGTGCCGACAGGGAGGTGGGCGTACAAAGGATCAAGGATCTATACGAGGCCGTTCCAAAACAGGGGAAGAACAAGGTTGTGAAGCGCAACAGTAGGCAGATGCTGGATCTGTTACCGCTCGACGCGACGTTAGACATGGAGATTTTGCAGCTTCAATACGGGTTGGTGGTTGGCGCAGAGACGAGTGCGTATGATGTTATGCGTGTGTCCCCAGAGGATCGTGATTACATCGACGCGATGGAGAGAAGAGGTGACGATTTGATGTCCGAGCCTCGTATAAAATTGTCCACCTTCCATGCTATGAAGGGAGGAGAGGACGATAACGTTGTGGTGTACACTGCCTCTACGAAAGCAGCGACCCAGAGCGAGCACCAAGACGATGAGCACAGGGTGTTTTACGTTGGCGTCACGCGAGCACGGCACAACCTGTGGGTCTTACAAACCGATAACAAATACAGGTATACGATATGACAAATGAGCAAGAGCGCTTTGATTTTATCGAAGCTGAAATCGAACGAGCCTATGTCCATGCGAACGATGAATGGAAACAGGAATACTACGACAACGCAGCCAAGTATTTGTCCGAGCATGAGTTTGTTGAGGGCGGAAAGATCTGTGCGTTTTGTAGATCGCAAGGGATGGAAGATCCTTACCACCATAATGTTTGGGGGGCTATGATGGCATCTCTGCGCAAGTTAGGATGGGTTGAAAAGGTGGGGATGGTACGTCCTACTACACGCCACACACACATAGACAAGGTGTGTCAATGGAAAAGTAATCTGTTTCAGGGACAATGATATGAACTGTTGGCATTGCGCAAGTAAATTGATTTGGGGTGGCGACCACGACATGGAAGATGACGAGGAGTTTTCAATGGAAACTAATCTGTCATGCCCTGAGTGTGGAAGTTATGTGTTAGTCTATTATCCAAAGGAGCAGGAAGATGAAGAGAGATGAAGATTTTAATTTAAAGGTAACTGTTCGCAATGGGAGGTTACTTCGTGCGATACGTAAGCGTTATTCTTCTGTTGCGGACATGTGCCGAAAGATGGGTCGTTCGCATCAGACGGTAAATAAGTTAATTACGATGAAGGCTGTTCCGTATAATTCGAAGGGTTGGACGGATTTAGCTTTGGATATTGCGGGGATGGTTGCCCGGGATCCGGAGGATTTGTGGCCGGATCATATGCGTGAGCTTCGTTTGAGGAAATCGACATCTGAGGTTAATCTTGATTTGGACGACGTAAAGAAGTTAGTTCAGGAGGGTTCGTCAGAAAAGACTATATCGCAATTAAGTGTATTAAGTCAGTTTTCCAAGAACCTAACTCCTCGGGAGCGGGATGTTTTAGCTCGGCGGTTTGCGCATGACCAGAGTTTGGATGAGTGCGCTGCATCTTTGAGAGTTTCCCGGGAGCGGGTTCGTCAGATAGAGGCTAAGGCTTTTCGGAAGATGCGCAAGGTTGCGTCTAATTTGGGGTATATGGATGTTAAGAACCCTGCGTGGGAGCCGTATGATTGGAAGGCGGGGAGGGATCGTCGCTCGCCGCTTAAATTATGTCTTAAATCCCGTGGTCAAGATTTATTGGAGGATTGAATGGTTTCTAGAAAAGTGATGAAACGAGATAAGGTTTTAGCCGAGGCTAAGAAAACTATAAATGGTCAGAGGGCCAAGGATTACGGTGATGCATACGAGAACTTTACTCGCATTGCTGATGGTTGGAACCTCATAATCAAAGAGGCACAGTGCACCAATGGTTACGTCACCCCGCAACATGTTGCGTTGATGATGGACTGGGTCAAGACGGCTCGGTTGCTGAACGATCTTAGCCACGAAGACTCTTGGGTAGACAAGGCTGGGTATTCGGCACTGGGTGCGGAGTGCGGGGATCGTGAGAGCGAAATACAAAAACGATTGGAGTTGTTTATGAGGTTTAAGGAACGACGCATTGGAAATGAAGATGCAGGATAACTTATTCGGGAGTGATCTCCACCACCAGATCAAGAACGAGTTGGACTTGATCGATGCGGACTGGAACATCCCGCCCGAGTATCCTGATCTTACAGGGTACAGTGAAGTGGCTGTGGATCTGGAAACCTATGACCCCAACATCAAAACCTTGGGCCCGGGATGGGCGCGGAAGGATGGGCACATCATTGGCATTGCGGTAGCCGCAGGGGAATACAAAGGGTACTTCCCGATCCGCCATGAAAACTCCCATAACCTAGACCCCAAGTTCACCTTGCGCTGGCTCAAGAAGCAGATGTCCGTGCCCGAGATGAATGTGATCATGCACAACGCAACATACGATGCGGGTTGGATGAGGGCCGAGGGCATAGAGATCAAGGGTCGGATCATCGACACTATGATTACAGGGGCTTTGGTCAATGAGAACCGCTGGTCCTTTGGCCTTGATGCTATGGCTCGGGACTATGTGTCTCTGCGTAAGAACGAGCGGCTGCTACAGGCGGCGGCGAAAGAGTGGGGCGTGGATCCCAAGTCCGGTATGTACAAGCTGCCCCCTAAATATGTCGGGGCCTATGCCGAGCAGGATGCCGTGGCTACGCTCAAACTATGGCAAGCCTTGAAGGTCAAGCTGGAAGAGGAGGAACTCTGGCACATCTGGGATATCGAAAACGGTTTGATCCGTTGTATGCTGGACATGCGAACCAATGGTGTACGCGTAGACTTGGACAAGGCGGAGCAGAATAAGAAGCTGATCCGTAAGCAGTCGAAGCTATTGCGTGGCAAGATCGAGAAAGAGGCTGGCATGGAGGTGGACATCTGGGCATCGGCATCGATCCAGAAGATGTTCGACAAGCTGGGTATGGAATACCTTACCACGGAGAAAGGTGCGCCATCCTTCACCAAGTCATTCCTGAACGAACACCCCGCCGAGATATGCCAACAGCTAGTTAAGCTGCGGGAGTTTGATAAGGCCGACGCCACGTTTATTGACAGCATCCTGCGGCACGAGCACAACGGACGCATCCATACGGAACTGCACTCGACACGACGAGACGAAGGTGGGACTGTGACTGGGAGATTTTCGTCGTCCAACCCCAACCTCCAGCAAATTCCTGCCAGAGATCCCGACATCAAGAAGTTGATCCGCGGATTGTTTATACCAGAAGAGGGTATGCAGTGGGGATCGTTTGACTATTCGAGCCAAGAACCGAGGCTCTTGGTTCACTTTGCTGCAAGCGTACCGTCTTCAATCCGTAGCCATGTCGTGGACGATGTGGTCGAGGAGTTTAATAGAGGGGACGTTGACCTGCACCAGATGGTTGCCGATCTGGCAGGCATCACACGCAAGCAGGCGAAGACCGTGAACCTTGGGATCATGTACGGCATGGGGGTAGCCAAGCTGGCAGACCAGTTGGGTATTGCTGCACAAGAAGCCAAGGATCTAATCTCTCGTCACCGCAGTAGGGTTCCGTTTGTTAAGCAGCTTGCGGACATGGCAACCAAGCAGGCGGACAAGAACGGTCAGATACGCACTCTGCTGGGCCGTAAGTGCAGGTTTCCACTTTGGGAGCCCACTAAGTTCGGAGTAGGCAAACCCCTATCTCACGACGAAGCACAGAAGGAGTACGGCAAAGACATCAAACGAGCCTTCACATACAAGGCGCTCAACCGTTTGATCCAAGGGTCAGCAGCCGACCAAACCAAGAAAGCCATGCTAGATTGTTACAACGAGGGGCTTACCCCTATGCTCACGGTACATGATGAGCTATGCTTTAACATAGAAAGTGAAGATCAGGCAGCAAGGATAAAGGAGATCATGGAGACAGGCATACCACTCAAAGTTCCATCTAAAATCGACGTAGACATTAAAACGGATTGGGGAGAAATAGAATGATCGATCCAAATATACCAACACTTGGACTGAAAGACATGCATCGTATGCAGGTACAAGCCCTTATGGATTTTGTGGGTGAAGCCCTTAACTTAGCAGCGCTAACCAATGACGAAGATGTACTACGCGAGACCGAAGAAAGCGCCGACGAACTGGTTCGGTTGTTCGGAGGCAATGGCGTCAAGGTAACTATCGAGACGCTGTAGCAATCTCCATGTTCCGGGCGACATCGATTGGGTTGTCGCCCAGCAACGCTGGACTTACCGCAGCCGTGCGAACAGGGCCTGTCGGAACTTGGAGTGATCCTTCTTGTTGTAGCGGAGGCAAAATCTCATAACGTGGTTCTTTTGCGGGGGGCAAAATCTCATAACGTGGTTCTTGTTCCGTGGGTAAGGGTTGATCAAACGAACGGTCGATGTCCCGTAACGTTACATCATCAATGTAGTCATATGGAATTAGATCAATTGTATCATTACGAGCCATCTCACCTAAAACACTTTTGCCTATTTTATACGGGACGTAAATTCCTGCAATCAACGCTTTAGCGCCGCCAACCCCAGCTTCTTTTAATACGCGGAGGATATCCTCGTCCTCCATGCCAAACTTTTTTACATCTTCCATGACTTGATAGAAATCTCGATGTGCTCTGAACTTAGCTTCATTGGCATCGTCATACGCATCAATAAGCATGTCTCGTGTTACGTTTGGACGACGAGCTATAGAGTTAAATATATTAGCAGAATTTTCGCGCCTTTGGGAAAACTCATAGCCTTTATACCTCAAGGAAGTAGATGCTTGGGAATCAGACTCTGTGATGCCAGAGAAAGCACGAGCAAGTTCCTGAGACAGATCTCGCACCCGGTGCATACGATCTTTCTCGCTGATGCCCAGTGTTTCGTTTAAATCCAAACCGTTGATAACCCCACGGGCAAAACGACTTGGCTCGATCTTCCCGCCACTTTCATCTATGGGGATGAACGCAGGCAAAAGCGTATCAGCAAGGTGAGCAAACGACTTGGCGGCTTTGTCCCCTGCGTTGTCTTCTGGGTTGTAGATCTTTGCACCCGTAATTGTTTTACCGCCCCGAGTGCCAATAAGCTGAGACGCATATTTCAACAAAGGTACATCACTATCGGCCTCTGGGAGAACATCTCTCATCGCTGCCAGTGCTATTGATTCTGTTAAAAATGGATCAAAAAGCTCCTCTAAAGAAGAACCCGCGGCCTCAAACACAATCTGCGCTGTTGACTTACCGTCCCGCATACCTCGTTCGTAGGTATTTATGGCTGCAATCGTGGTGCGCTCAAGCATGTCGTATGGGTTCGAGTAGCTGTAGTTGATGTACTTTGGTGTGCCGTCCTCGTGGCGACCAATCGGAACCAGACGTGCGTTCTTCTCCCACGGTGTAGCAAGAGAATCTTGGTACGCGTCCATCTCTTCTTTGGAGACGCCGGAAACACTGTACCCTAGAGAAGATACCCCTTCTGGCAGTGCGCCAAACGTGGTTATTGCCCCTGTTAAACGACGCAGCCCAATCTTCTGGATCTCTACGTTGGGGTCTGCCAACTCATCGATGCCACGGGCAATCGTGTTGACCCCTGTCCGTATGATCTCGTAAGGGAAAGCAATGAAGTTACCCACTGGAGCACGGCGCAATGCACGGATAGCCTCGGGTGCAAGGTTATAGTTCGGCACTGTGTTGCGAACCACACGGGCGGCTTCCTCTCGGATAAACGCATCGGTGGACATTGGCTTGCCAGACTTACGCAAGATGTATTGCGACTGCTGGTCGGGTGTCATCTTAGCCAAGGCGTTGCGTAACTTATTACCTTCGAACGTGTAGTTGTACACCTTCCATATATCGTCGCCAGCTTGGTAGAAGTTCTCTGCGTTCTTACCTCGGTTCCGTAAAAATCCGAGGATAGGGTTGTCGGTAAGGTTGGACCCAAACTTGCGGGTGGCAGCAAGACCTTCTACGGTTTTCTCGTCAGTGTAACCAAACCCTTTGGCTACCAGTTCCTGTAGTTCGCGCAACTCCGCTTGACTGTTTACAACACCGAGCTTCAGCAGGTTCTGGTACTCTTTGGCTGCTTCTTCAGGTGGCATCTTGCGTAGGTTATTCATTACCAGAGCCAAGGACTCATACAGGTTTGCGCCCTTGCCTATGTTGCCTTGCGCGGCAGCAAAAGCGACTGCTGTTGTCACATTTCGGATCTGTGTAATAGGGGACAAGATGGTCTTACCGTACTGTGAGCCGCCTTTAACACGGAGAAAACCAGAGTATATCGAGCGAAGGTTGTTACCTAGCCAACCTGTATCCCCAATAACGTTGCGCGTCAGATCCTGATACACCCGTTCGGGAACAGCGAACCCATGCAGCGAACCCCACCCAGACTCCAAGATGTCTTCGGGCTTGGTTTTGTCAGCCTTACTGCTGCCTCTTCCAGAACCGAGGACCACGAACCCTTCTTCTTCGATCATCTTGATTTGATCTGGGGACATGCCTTCGGTGTTGCGGAACAGTTTACCTATGCCATCTGGCGCAGCCTCCGCCGCAGCGCGTATGGTTCCGAAGTAGTTATCCACGGCGTTGAACTCCGCCATGTCAGACACAGTGGCGACGTAGTTTTCCAGTGGGTTCTTTACTTCTCCGAGCAGAGCTTTTTGATAATCTTTTAGGTTAGACCGTGTGATAAACAAATCTGTCCTAAGTTTATCGGCTGCTACTTTAGCCATACCTGTAAAAGGTTTCTTGTTGCTCTGACGTTTATAGCGTTCCAAGAAATTGTCTCGGGCAATCCGTGCTTGGTCGTCGGTCACCTGACCAAGTAGTTTGAAGTCTTCGCTAAGTCCCAAGTCTTGTGCGCTTCTAGGATCCCGAGCGCTCTGAGCTACTCTAGCCAGTTCATCTTGCACGGCAACGGCGTCAGCTTTAAATCCAGAGGCGGCTTGCTCTAACGCTTCGTCTGTGGGTTTGTAGTCTGCGTCTTCAAAAATACGATACCGCCTGCGCATGTACGAACCAAGGTTGCCTCGAATGGTTTCGGACAGCAGCTTCTTTGTGTCTTTAGATACCATGTCATTCTTTTTGAGAAAATCACTTTCCAGAATGTTGGTACTCAACTCATCTAAGTGACGGCGCATTGTCTTCAACGTAAGGCCAATATCTTCATCAAACTGCTTTAGCAGTTCGTCCGCGGCTTTTCTGTCGGGCATTGTCAGGTACTTGTCGATGGCGTTGTATGCGTCTGCTTTAGCAAACCTGCTGCCTTTCGCTAGTTTTTTGTTTGCCTTCTTCATTAACAAATCAAGTTGCTTGTCTAATATGTTGGTTAATCTATCCGCGGCTTTCACTTCTGCTTCGGTCAGTCCCGGGATCAAGGACCGAGATTCAGCAACTGACTCTGGTAGTACGCCTCTATACCGCAATGTAGCCAACGCTTCTGCCACGCCATTTTTAAACGCACCTTGCTCCGCACCCATGCGCTTTGCTTCTTCAAACTCTGCGAGTTTGCCCCCGACCTTTTCTGCGCCAGCCTTAATCCCACGAGCCGCTTGCGTAAGGATAGGTATCTGACCAGCGGCGGTGGCTGCGGCCCCTGCGGTAGCGCTAAGACCACGAACAATGTACGGCGCAGCAACAATACCCGCTGCCCCTTCCAGTCCAACTTTGGCCTTGTTCATCAGGCCCTCTAGTGCTCGCTCTTCGCCTTCCAGACCAATTAGGTCCGTTGTTTCTGTGGGTCCGCCCTCAAAAAAATCACCAATGGTGGTAGTGTCGCTTGTGGAAGTGACGGCATCCGCGACCCCCGCAGCGCCAAGCCCCGCCATAAACTTACCTGCTTTCCCCGCCTTGGCTACGGCGCTTAATGCTTGGATGCCCTTGGCAGCATAAGCCCCCGGTACAACAAACTGTACGCCTACTTCACTGATAGCCCCCGCAATTCCCATTGGATCAAGGCCAAGTCTGTCTCTGAAATCCTCAAACCCCTGAACCAAATCTTCGTGGTAGTCTGTCCCTGCAACAGCATCCGAGGCCAGAGCGCCAAGCTCCGCAACCCCTTGTATGATCTTCGTTCCACCAGAGAATGCGCCCTCGAAAAACTCTTGGGCTACGCCTTCGTATTCAGTAGGGTCGTAATCAGATTCTCCAAGCACCACTCCAGCGCGATTGCCCGGAGTAGCTCCAGTGGAGGGGAGTATCTCGTATCGTGGTTCTTTGGGAGGTAGGATCTCATATCGACCTTCTGCCATTTATTCCTCCCGAGCCACGCCGTCTTCCCCTACGACCATGATCTTACCAGTTTCTTTGTCTCTAAACCGGACGCCCGGAGTGGTAGGCACATCGACCGATGTTTCTTCACCGCCTGTCGCAGTTGGCTTGGTAATGTCAACAGCGTCTGTTTCCTCGACTGGTTGTGCAAACCTAGTGCCTACTAACTGATCAGGAGTATAGGATTGTGCTACAACGTTACGGGCTTGTGCGTCTGCCCACTCCGCAATAGTTTGCCCTGACTTACGAATACGCGCTGCGACCACATCGTCTTGAGCCATTCGCATAGCATTTTCCAAAGCATCTTGAAATGCATTGATAGGATTACGGAACTTGTTAGACCCATCCGTCGCGCCCGAACGAGATGCCCTCATGCCTGCAAGTTTCTCTGCAAACACTTGTTGCAAAGCCATCTGGGACATTGAGTCATCACGAGCCAAAGACTTCTCTTCAATCGCCGCTGCCCCCGCTGCCCCCTGCTTGAGTGCCGAGGCAATGTCTCCGCCTTCCGCAATCGCAAAGCCCACGGCTGCACGGTTCAAGGCTTTTAGGTTGTCGTATCGAGAAGCATCTACACCAAAGGTTTCTTTGATCAGATCCTTCATGGCACCGATCTTTCCCTTGGTTCCTTTGGGTGCGTCTTTACCCATGCCTGCGAGTATTTTTCCTGCCTCTTCAGAAGGCGTAAGTTTGTTGTCAGGTTCCGGTGCGTCTTCAACGGCCTTTGCCCCAAGTTCTTCGGCCTTTGCTAACTTATCCGCATCTGAGTTATCTGGTGCCGCTGCGGCACTGTCAGTGGTTTCTCCAACTATCACCCCAGCGCGACTGCCCGGAGTTCTCACAGTCTCTTGGAACTCGATAGGCTCTTGGGTGATGTCCACGGTTGGTTGCACCACGGTCCCTCTTCTGTAGCCGAGTACCGGGCCACCCTCTGCCAAATTTGTAGTAGTTTGTATCGGATCGAGGTCAAGCGCCGGGGGCCCGTACCCGGGCGTCCCGGGAATACCAAACCCATTACCCAGCAGAGGCTGAGTCGTAGCAAAATCAACACCCGATGGTTCTTCTATTCCTAACGTAGACCGGGCAGTGTCCAAATTTCCTGATGCAGTATTTATGTTAACCCCTGCTCGCCTTATATCCTCTTGTATTCCACCAACGGAATTTCCTATATCTTCAAGGTGTTGAGTAGTGTTTTTTGGAGCTTGAAACATACCAAATTGCCCAATCGGATTTGGTTGCACCATGGGCATGGGCGTAACGCCCTTTAATATTTCTGAAGGATCAATGTCGGTTCGCTCTACAAGACCCCCAATGTTATACCGCGCTGCTGCTTGCATCAGTTCAGGAGAGGAAGCCATAATCCCCACTGGACCCTGTGGCGCGGGACGACGTGCATATCTCTGAAACAAAGGACGATTAAGTGTGTTCATTACTGACCTCCAAAGACTCCGCCATATCCACCTTGCTGTAACCCTGACAGCCCCATGCCGTACCCCAAGAATGTTTGCGTCGGGTTTTTAGTAGGAGCAAGACCCGCGGTCATAGAACCTGACAACGATGGCACACCACGGAAGATGTCTGACAAGAAGCCCAAACGTTGATACGGTTCATACGCATTCTCCATGGCAGCGGAACGTTGCACATCAAGCTCGGCTTGTGATTGCTGCTGCTCCAATGTGCCTAAGTTAAACAGTGCGTTTACGTCTCGTGATCCCGCAGCCTGCGTCGCTTCTCCCGCAGCCATCTGTGTGGTGCCTGCACCAAACATACCCTGACCCAAAGATCCAAGCCCCTGACCCAAGTTGCCGTACAACTGCGCAGCGTTTTGTCCACGCTTCTGTGCAGACTCAAATGCGCCTTGCGCTTGTTGCTGCGCCTGACCGTAGGCTTGGGACCGTAGCTGTGCACCAACCCGAGCTTGCTCTCGTGCAGTGTTCCGAGCCAGTTCCTGTTCTGCAACCGCACCACGGGATCCACCAAATGCCCCTGCGCCAACCGCGCCAGCCCGTACCCGAGCCAACTCACGTTGCTGTTGGTCTCCGATGTCTCGTTGTGTTTCGTCGATCACCTCTTCCACAAAGGGATCGTAGTATGTCTGATATGACTGAGGGTCGTACTCGGCAGCAGTGCCAGCAAGCGCTGTACCACCAAGACGTGCCATGTCCACAGCTTCACCATAAGTGCCAAGCCCTTGTGCAAACGTCTGGGACGCCGAGTCAAACATAGGCTGGTACGCACCAATCTGACCCACACCCAACTGCAATGCTGCGGTCTGTGATGGTGTAAACCCAGAGTAACTAACTTCTCCAGTTTGTGGATCCTTATAACCAAACTTAGCCAGCGTTTGTTCGGGGACCGTGGACAGAGGAGATTCGGTCGCCAACCCTGTGGGCTGGGATACGAACGATTCTCCCTCTGCAAGAGCGTCCCCTTGCCGACCTTCGCGTAGGACGTTGCCCTGCGCGTCGGTAACGTAGCCGCCATAAGGATCAAAGGCCGAGAACAAAAGGCTTTTGAGAAACGACTCTTGGTACTCGGGAAGAAGCTGCTGCGTCTGTTGGAGGTAGGTTTCTTCAGCCATTATGCTCTCTCCTCAAACTGCTTCATCATTTGATACATCTTAGCGGCCCCTTTGGCTCGATCCCCGCCGCCTGCTCCCGCAACCGCAGCGTTGGTCATTACAAACTCACCGTCCGACAACGCCGCTTCTTGTACAGGTTGTCCATCTTGATAGATCTTAGCAGGGATTGAGTCGCTGGTTCCTGTGCCGGGGCCCTCGATCATGCCGCCCATGGCAAATTCACCTTCTTGCCTTGCACGAATTGCGGCGTCTCTTTCCATTTTGGAATTATAATACTGACCTGTTGCACTGTCTACATACAGAGCACCGATCCGTGCCCCGCCATAGCCGGGACTTCGCTCACCTGTTTCCATCTGAGCACGTTGTTTGTCAGTCATAACAACCTTTGGGTTGGCTTGTTCGCTGCCTGTGAGTAGTGCAGCCATAACATACGGGTTGTTCATCAAACCTGTGATCCCACCCGTGCCTATACCTTGGGCTACTGCTTCGGCTCCGGGCGCGGCCTTTGCCATCTGAGCAGTCTGTGCCATATTCGCCCCTGCTCCACCGCCCGTAAGCATCTGCCCTAATTGAGTGCCGATGCCGCCTTGCGCTTGCGCATTTGCTGCCAACGCCGCGTTCGATCCTACGCCACCTAAACCTAAAGCGGAACCTGCGCTCGCCGCAAAGTTCTGAATCCCCGGAATAGATCCAATACCAAACCCCATTAAGCCTGCTTTAAGTGCGTCCTCTGCATCCCCGCCTCCAGCAAGGCTACCAATACCCGCACCAATAGCGGCCCCGCCGGGACCACCTACTGCCAGACCAACCAGTCCACCAAGGGTCGATAATAAACTCATTATGCTTCTCCCGATATAGGTTCAGGGGCCGTCACAGTAATACTTGTATTACGTCTTTCCGATCCAGTCCAGTTTTCTCCGCAGTCAGGGCAATTCCCGTCTGGGTAACTTGCGATTTCTGCTGGCGTGTCAACGATGTTCTCGCAGTTTACACAGTGCAGTGTATCAGAACTTGTCGAAGGTTTCCAGCGGGAGCCGTCTGGCATTGTAATTACAGTCATGTTGTCACCGTTACTGCGCCTACTGTACCTGTTCCTGAAGAACCGCGAACGTATGGCTGGTTAGATTGTGGTACTCTAACAATTCCGTCGTGCTGAAACAATGCCCCCGGCGGGAGACCACTGTCATCACTTTGCAAATTCGTAATTGTTATCTCTGTCGCTCGAATGTCCCCGGGGTTTTGTACCTGTTCCAAAAATACAGAAAACGAACGAAGCACCTCTGCGAAATACCTTTGCTCGTAATCTGCGGGGGGAATAGGAAAGTAAGGACGGGAGAGACGACGAGACATTACCGCCTCCCATCTGGTCTAAGATCCAACCGGGGAGATCCTAACCGCCATGTAACACCCGTGTCGTTTGACTGGATCTTAAACCGCATCTGCCGCCCACGAAGGCGGAAGTAAAGCTGCTCTGTTCGAGAGTCTACAGGAACGGACTGGGTTTTGACAAACGCATCTGTCTGGCTAACCGAGTACGTTCCGTCAGGGGCGTTCTTTACATCCAACGTTATGTTTACGTCAGGTATAATTGCTGTTGAAGACTTGAAGTCTACGTCGGGTATCATCTTGCGGAGCAGCATGAACTGCTCGCCGTCCCCAATATCCATGGGGCTGGACTGTATATATGCCACAATAGGAGTTTCGGGGTCCGTGGTCCCATCATCAAAACCAATCTCATGCTCGTAGATGTAGCCGTCTGTGTTGGCAGCAAACGGGAAGTCAAAGATCCCACGGTCCACCCACGCTGTGCGAGCGAACGAGCCGTAATACCAAACCTGTTCGGTGTAGTTGTACACCACATAACGGTCCACTTCCCCGCTGTT
>Ga0209631_10002335_pt1 | contig 22847 bp, 31 predicted proteins | sample COG_08_FD_184752 | JGI IMG/M metagenome (GOLD analysis project Ga0209631, IMG submission 184752) | Pelagic Microbial community sample from North Sea - COGITO 998_met_08 (SPAdes) (version 2) | ecosystem: Environmental > Aquatic > Marine > Neritic zone/Coastal water | place: Helgoland, sampling... | reverse complement strand
TGGTCCTGCTCGTGTCCGTGGGTTCCAAGTAACCACGGGTGCCGGGGCGGGAAGGCTTACCATAACGCAAGGAAATGGTGGCGCTACGGCTATAGACATAGATTTCGGAGCAAGCACGTCTGATTCGGTTTTTATACCGGATGAGGGCGTAAGAGTGTCCGATATATATGTCTCGGCTTTAACGAATATAACTGCTGTAACTATATTCTATAATTAACTCGGGGGGTTTATGGCCACTACAACGGCTGTTAAAAGAACACCTTCTGGTAGAGTTTCTTATAGAGGAGAGACGTTTTCCGGCTACAACAAGCCTAAAAGAACGTCTGGCGGTAGCAAGAAGTTTGCCGTGTTGGCCAAAAAAGGCGATGACGTAAAGCTTGTCCGTTTTGGGGACCCTAATATGACCATTAAAAAGGACATCCCTGCTAGGCGAGCAAGCTTTAGAGCACGTCATAAATGCGATACGGCAAAAGATAAGTTCTCGGCCCGTTACTGGAGTTGCAAGAAATGGTAGGTAATGAGCATTTAGAGAAGGAAGTAAACGACGTGAAGCGCCAGATGGCCGTCGTTGAAACTATTTTGCACCGCATTGAGAACAATCATCTTGACCACATGGAAGATGATATACGTGATCTGCGGAACAAAAACTGGATGATTTTGGCCGGTATTGCTAGTCAACTCTCTGCGACATTAGTCGCGGTTGTTATGATGGTATTAGGTTAGGAGAATTATTATGGATCAAGGTTCTAATTGCAGTCCACGTAAAAGAGAAGCCATGGGTTATTCGTATGGCGGAGAAGTTAAGAAAATGGCTAAAGGCGGTTGTGCTGTAAAAGGCATGAAAGTTGGCGGACCCGTAAAAATGAACAAAGGCGGTTGTGCGGTTAGAGGTATGAAGTAATGGCTAAGCGTGGTCTTTATTCAAACATAAACGATAAAAAGAAACGTATAGCGGCGGGTTCGGGTGAGACAATGCGTTCTCCGGGAACTGAAGGTGCTCCAACTGCCGCCGCGTTTAAAAAATCGGCGAAAACGGCTAGGAAGAAATAATGGCTGTTTCTGGATCAAAAGATTTTGAATTAGACGTCTCCGATTATATCGAAGAGGCGTTTGAGCGATGCGGAAAAGAGATGCGTACAGGTTACGATCTTAAGACCGCTAAACGCTCTTTAAATCTTTTGTTTGCAGATTGGGCTAACCGAGGCTTGAACCAGTGGACTATTCAGCAGGTGACCACCACGCTGACGCAGGGTGTATCGGATATTACGGTAGGCGCTGACACCATTGATATTTTGTCCATAGTGGTTCGCCGGGACAACACGGATTACGGCATACAACGTTTGAGTAGGGATGATTACATTAATATTCCGAATAAAACGCAGCAGTCTAGGTCGTCACAATGGTTTCTAGACCGCTTAATTAGCCCCATTTTGAAGCTGTGGCCTGTTCCCGACAATAGCACGGACCAAATTATTTATAATCGTTTAGTCCGTCTAGACGACGCGGATTCGGCGACTAATACGTTGCAGATACCTTTTCGCTTCTACCCAGCGCTTGCCGCGGGTTTGGCATACTACATAGCCATTAAGAAAGCTCCGGACCGAATACAGCTTCTTAAAGCTCTGTACGAAGAAGAAATGCAGCGTGCGATGGATGAAGACCGGGATAGAGCGTCTTTCAACGTCGTACCTAGTTTAGCTTATTCCAGAGGTAGATAATGGGTAAGTTTGCGGTTGGCAAAAAAGCTTATGGCATTTCGGACCGCTCGGGCTTTCGTTACAGACTTAACGACATGCAGAAAGAGTGGACGGGTATGCTTGTGGGACGGGATGAGTTTGAGGTTAAACAGCCTCAACTTAACCCTCGCCGCAAAGTTATTGACCCGCAAGCTTTACGCGATGCTCGCCCGGATAGGGTAGAACCTACGGTTATTTATGCGGGCCTTCCTTTGGTAACGGCTCCGAGTTTGGGTCCGGTTACGGCCTTTGGGCAAGTTGGTAGTGTTACGGTGGTAACCACATGAGTTTTACTTACGATCAATTAAAAACGGCAATACAAGATTACACGCAAAACGAAGAAACAAGTTTTGTGAATAACTTGCCGGTTTTTATACGCGTGGCCGAAGAGCGTATCTTAAAGAACGTTCAGCTTACGCTTTTTCGTAAAAACGCTACGGCAAACACGACGGCCAGCAATCAATATCTTGCGGCACCTAGCGATTTTTTAGCGCCGTTTTCTTTGTCGTTTACTGATGGAAATAACGACAAAACTTTCTTGGAATACAAAGACGTTAACTTTGTCCAATCTTTTAACCCGGATGCGTCCACTACGGGAGCGCCGCGTTACTACGCATATTTTGACGTTAGTAATTTTTTAATAGGCCCTACTCCAAATGGCGCATTTGCGGTAGAGCTTCACTACTTCTATCGCCCGGCAAGTTTAACTTCCGGTCTTGGGGGTGGTACTACTTGGTTAAGTACAAATGCGGAAGTAGCTCTTTTATACGGTTGTTTGATTGAAGCCTACACCTACATGAAAGGTGAAGCAGATGTCATGCAAGAGTATGAGAAACGTTTTGTGGAAGCCGTTACCTCTTTGAAGAACTTCGGCGAAGCAAAAGAAGTTACCGATGCATACCGAACCGGGCTTATCATTAGAGATAAAGCTTAATATACTTTGTAAAAGACAGGAGAAACACCAATGGCTATCACACAGGCTATGGCAACATCATTCAAAGTCGATATTCTTGACGGAACTTTCGACTTCAGCAGCGGCACATCACAAACATTTAAAATCGCTCTGTTTACTTCATCAGCTACGCTAGGTGCGACTACTACTGCGTATGCTACGACTAATGAAGTTGTGGGCACTAACTACGTAGCAGGCGGTAACACCCTAACTATCTCTGCAAACCCCGCTTCTAGCGGCACTACAGCGTTCCTAGACTTTGCGGATACCACATGGTCTACAGCCACTATTACTGCTCGTGGTGCTTTGATCTATTTAGCTAACGGTGGCACTAACCCTGCTGTTGCAGTTCTGGACTTTGGTTCGGATAAGACCTCTACTGCGGGCGACTTTACTATTGTCTTCCCAGCGGCTGATGCGAGCAACGCTATAATCCGTATTGCCTAAGAGTAGGGTGCTATGACTGACGTTACGGTCCCACTCTCCGGTTGGGGATTCAGCACTTGGGGTACGGATTCGTGGGGCGAAGGTAATGCTCTGCCTGTCGGTACAGGTGAGGTAGGGTCGGTAGCGGTAGCTGCGGGTGCAGTTGTTACGCTTACGGGTGTTGTAGGAACTACGGCTTTAGGGACTTCCTCCGCTGGGGCGAGTGCGACTGTTTCAGTTGCGGGAGTTAGCGCCACAGGAATAGCCGCTTACGCTGTTTGGGACGCCACGGTTTATTTTGGCGGGTGGGGTCGAGGTTCGTGGGGCCAAGGCGCGTGGGGAGAGTCGATAGGGCTTTCTGCTACCGGCGTTGTAGGCACGGTAGGCGTTCAAGAAGGTACTTCGGCCACCGTAACTGGGGTCGTGGGCACAACAGCTCTTGGCAATATTGCAGTTAACGGCGATGGAGCGATAAGCGCTCTTGGTAATGCCGCTACCGGAGAAATTGGGACGGTAGAGATAGAAGCCGTCGCTATAGTAGCTGTAACGGGCGTTGTAGGCACTACCGCTTTAGGCACTGCCGGGGTGCAAAGTGACTCAACTGTTAATGCTACGGGCGTTGTAGGCACTACCGCTCTAGGCACGGTAAGCGTCACAGCAGACGCAATAGTCACGGAAACCGGACTGCAAGCAACGTCTGCACTAGGCAGCGTAACAGTAGAGCTAGTTCTTGATGTTCTCGTTACAGGCGTACAAGGCACTACAGCACTAGGCGAAACAACTGAAACAGCCGATGCAAATGTGTACGCCATTGGCGTACAGGGAACGGTCGAAATAGGTAACGTATTGATTTGGGGTCAGATAGTGCCCAACCCGGGAACGATCTGGACAGAAATCGCGGCATAGGAAAACACATGAAGACAACAAACGAAGCACAAGACTTGGGTAGCGCAATAGACCCGAAGCATGAAATTGAAGTGTTATGTGGCAACTGCGGGTATGATGTAAACGAGGCTGAATTAACCGCCGATACTTGCTCAGACTGCGGCGAAGCACTAAACTTACGTCAGAATACAAAGATTTACGCGACAAGCATCCCCGCCGCTGGCGGTAGCACATTAGCGTAGGTACTGGAGAAATTAGATGGCTACTTATGTAAATAACTTACGGCTCAAAGAAATCACCACGGGTGATGAAGACGGCACTTGGGGCACCAGTACTAACACTAACCTTGAGTTGATTACTGACGGTTTTAGCTACGGCACGAAGCAAATGGCGGCTGATGCCAATGAAACCTTCACCATGCCGGACGCTACGACAGATGCGACTCGTGGGTTTTACTTAAAGATCACCTCTGCGGCGTCGCTAACAGCTACACGCGAAGTAACACTCGGTCCGAATACAGTATCTAAAGTGTGGCTAATCGAGAACGCGACTACTGGCAGCCAGATCATCACGATCAAGCAGGGTTCAGGCGCTACGGTTAACGTACCCAACGGCTCTAAAGTCATGGTCGTCACAGACGGTGCAGGCGCAGGCGCTGCGGTACTTAACGCTAACCCCACTGAAACCGGTGGTACGGTAACAAGTGTAGGCGGCACAGGCACAGTTAACGGCATTACCCTTACAGGTACTGTAACTAGCTCAGGCAACCTTACACTTGGCGGTACTCTTGGCAGTATTGACCTTACTTCGCAAATTACAGGAACCCTCCCTGTCGCTAACGGCGGTACAGGGATTACTTCTTTTGGTGCTGGGGTTGCGGATTGGTTAGGCACACCTTCTAGTGCTAATCTCGCTACTGCTTTGACCGACGAAACAGGCACTGGTGTAGCGGTGTTTAACACTAGCCCTGCTCTTACTACTCCTGCAATAACAACTGGAATTAACGACGCAAGTGCCAACCAAATACTTAACTTTACGGCTACAGGCTCTGCGGTTAACGAAATAACATTGGCTAATGCCGCTACGGGCAATAACCCCACGATTACCCCTTCTGGCGATGACACTAACGTAGGTTTAAACATAACTCCTAAAGGCACGGGGGAATTTAATGTTACATCAAGTTTTATGTCTGGCGTATTCTCTGACCGCGTACTTGCAATTGGTAATACTGGAACAGCCGTAACTATTGACTGTGACGACGGTAACGTGTTCACTGCGACCTTGAACGGCAACGCTACTATTACTTTAGCTACGCCTAACAGCACGGCTAACCGAGCAACCTCGTTTACCTTAGTACTTACTAATGATGCAACGGCTTCTCGAACAGTTGCTCTTGCGGGCGGAACTTTTTACTATCCCGGTGGTTCCATTAGCCGTACAACAACCGCAAATGCAATTGATATATGGTTCTTTTTCTCACCGGATGGTGGAACAACTTGGTATGTAACATTACCTATGAAAGCATTAGCGACTTCTTAATTTTTTAGTCTAGGAGACTATTATCATGGCACTAACAACCGAACAGCAGTCCCATATAGAGTTTGAAACAGCGCGTGAAGCTTTACGTGCGCCAGACAACAGAAAACAAATTAAGCTAGATGCTTTGCGTATGGCGCAAAGTATTATTAATGAAAATCGCCGTCTTACAACAGCTTCTGAAGCATCCGACGTAACGATTACTCAAGTAACCGAGGTTGCCAACTCGTTATTAGCATATATCGACAGTTAAAAATGCAGGGATTTGCGTATTTTCCTACTATAATTTATAGGATAGAGCTACCTCAGTTGGTTGAAGAGTCTCAAGCCTCGGCAGAAGACTTTTATTTCGATAGTGTAAATAACGGCGATATCGTTGTACAAACCAGTAATATGACGGAAGACCCTAGGGTAAAAGATTTAATTAGGCTAATACAAAAAACGGCAAAGGGGGTATTAGATGCTCAAGGATATGATACTAGCGCAGTCCGGTTAAAAGTATCGGACTTATGGGCACAAAAAATGGAGTACAGCGGCAGTAATGTCTTACATGTACATGCAAATAAACTACTGTCCGGGTTTTATTTCTTAGAAGTACCAGAAAAAAGCGGGTATCCCCTTTTTTGTGACCCTAGAGCTGGCAAGCTAATGTCGGACTTACCGTTAAAACAAAGCAGCGATATAGCCCCTGCTACTCCTTTTATTCATTTTGACAATGTTATGCGGGGGACGATGTTAATTTTTAATTCTTGGCTAGGGCATTCAATGACTTTTCACGGAAGCCCCGACCCTCTTAAATTTATACATTTTAATGTGAAACAAATTTAAAAATGGAATATATTTTACCCGGTTACAGCCTTAATATGCCCCCGTTTTGTACGTGGGAAGACGCTTTTTCAGAAGAAGAGCTAGATTATATGCAACAATATGCGGCTATCGCAGAACTACCCGGAGAAGTTGGTAGAAATAATAAAAATGGTTCCTCCGTAAATCTGCAAGTAAGAAGAGTAAAAGTTTCTTTTAAGCATAATGATCCCGAACACAATTGGGTATATGAACGGCTAGGGGACGTAATATCTTCGTTAAATTCAGAATACTATCAATTCGATCTAACGGGCTTTGCAGAACCCGTACAACTGGGAAATTATTCAAGCAAAGATCAGGGGACATATAATTGGCACGTAGATTTTGGAAAAGGGCTTGCCCGTAAATTAAGTTTAGTTATGCAACTTTCTTATCCAGATAGTTATTTGGGGGGGGACTTAGAAATACAAACCGGTAATAAACCTGTTGCGGTCGCAAGAAAAAGAGGACTCATTGCTGTTTTTCCTTCTTGGCTTTTACATAGAGTCACTCCTGTAACGGAAGGAAGTCGGCAAAGCTTAGTAACATGGATTAATGGGCCAAGGTTTAAATGAACATTAAAACTAATGATTTTATAGAAATGTACAGCGGGGTATTTCCAGAAGGATTTTGCAAACATTTAATAGAAAATTTTCAACACCATAAAAACTCTGGGGCGGGGGGGGATAGACGTTCTTTAGAAAACGCGCCCGCCCACAGTAAGGACGATTACGCCATGTTTTATGACGTAAGAATACAAAATATTTTAGACTTTGAAGGTCAAAATAGCTTCGATATTTTCTGGGAAAGCCTTCAAAAATCGTATGATCAATATAGTGCAAAATTTTCTATTTTAAAAAATTGCAATATAAAAGCTCATGAAATTAAAATGCAAGAAATTTCTAGTGGCCAAGGTTATCATATATGGCATCACGAAAAAGACTCTTCCCCCCGTGTTATTCGTAGATGTTTGACATACATGGTTTATTTGAATACTTTGCCCGATGAAGCTAACGGGGAAACCGAGTTTTTATATCAGCAACGCAGAATAAAACCGGTTGAGAACACTTTAGTTATTTGGCCCGCTGATTTTACACACCCCCATAGGGGCAATCCAGTATATGGAGAAGCGACTAAATACATAGTTACCGGGTGGTTTGAATACACGTAAGGAGTTATCACAATGCCAATAGGTACCGGAAAATCAGGCGTAATGGGTGGTCTTTCCATAGAAGGGGGTAGTGTTACGTTCAATAGCTCTCAGTTTTGGACGGTGCCTAGTGGTCTTTCCACCGTAAATTTAGTTGGTAAAGGTGCCCAAGGAAATGCCGGGAATCAAGGTGGTTCTGGAAACGACGGAAACGGAGGTGCCGGAGGGTATGGTGGTCCTGTTCGCTCTTCGAACTCGTGTCCGCCCCTATCTAACGGTGGTGCGGGCGGTAATGGTGGCGGGGGAGGTTTTGGAAACACTGGAAACACTGGAAATCCCGGGAATTCCGGAAACGTAGGTTCTTCTTCTTCTATTACCGGCGTACCTTCAGCGGTCTTTCCCGGTGGTGCGGGTGGTAATGCCGGTCCGGGCGGTGCGGGCGGTTCTCGAGGTAATAATGGAGGCCCCGCACCAATAATGAATTATGGATGCCCATGCGACCCTAACTACAATAACCGATCGGGTGGTGCGGGCGGTAATGCCGGTGGTGCCGGTAGAGCGGGATTGGTTGGCTATTGTCCTGTTGTATACCCCATTTGTGGCTCCACCGCGCGTGGCGGTGGTGGAGGCGGTGCAGGATTAACCAACTCCGGGCAACTTGGAGGTTTAGGAGGTGCTATTTCGGGTGGCGCAGGTGGAAATCCCGGTGGCGGCGCAGGGGCCGATGGTGCAGGAAATCCCGGTACCGCGCCGGGTGGTGCGGGTTCACCTGCAAACTCTAGTCGTGCCGGAGGTGGAGGAGGACAAGGTGGAAAGTGGTCTAACGCAGCCGCAGCAGGTGGTGGCGGGGGTGGAGGAAGAGCGGCAACTGGCAGCGCCGGTAGTCCGGGAAATTCTGGTTCGGCGGCCAACCCGACTTCTGTTAACTGTGTTTCTGTAAGCCCCGGATCACCATATTCAGTGGTAGTCCCTTCTGGTGGTCAAATAGTTGTTTCATGGTGTCCACAATAATGGCAAAGATTAAAAAAACAAATTTTTCTGAAAAAGAATACCAACAAGAGCTAGAGGCTAGACAGAGATTAGATATATTACAAGAATCAAGTGTTAATCGAAACTCCAGAAGCCGCAGTATAACCGTAGGCAATGGCGGAAGCGGTACAATAGAGATAAGTTTGCGAGCAGTAAACGGAAATTTTATATACCACCTTCTTCAACCGGTAGAAGTAACTGAACTTATTCACTCTCTTAGTGCACAAATAGGCTGCCACGTACATTTAAAATCGCGAGATGATTTTGCTAGTTGGAGAGAGTGGAGAGTTTCTAAAGCCGAGAAAAAACACTTAAACGGGCACCCTCCTTTTTGTAGCGATTTGGAGTTAGCTAAGAATCAAGGAACAGAAAAGTTTGATCAAATTAACTCGGAAAAAGCTTTAGATTTAGCCTTGTCTCAAGAAGAATACCGATACGTTAATGGTGGAGCGGTTAATACTACTTTTGATGGAGAAGTGGAAAATGTGGCAATTAAGAAAACGGTCAAACAACGAAAATCTAAATAGGCCCGGAGAACTACCCGAAAACTGGGGACCTATTTTTGGCATGCAAAATATTACAGAGAAACTAAGTGATTTATCTTGGTTAGGCGAAGCCTTCTCCGATATGGGTTGGTTTGAGTTGTCTCAAGAGGAAATAATAGTACTGACTTCAGAACACCTTTTAAGCGATTGCGAAAACATATTAGAAGATGAAAAACTAACTGTAGAAGAAAAAGCGGGTTGGATCGCTTATATACAAAATTTAAAAAATGTACGCGCTCTTCCCGGATTCCCGTTAGAAGTTGTTTGGCCAGTACGTCCTAAATGAAACCAGACCAAAAACCTATGGTCGTAATTGGCGGGGGAACCGCAGGGTGGTTATCCGCTCTTTTTGCTAAGCACTACTACCCAGACACTAAAGTAATTGTAATAGCTAGTGAAAAAATAGGAATACTTGGTGCTGGGGAAGGCACCACACCAAGTTTCTTGCCCGTGCTAAGAAGTTTAAACATTTGTATAGAAGATTTTGTAGCTGAATGCGATGTGACTATAAAGAATGGTATTGTTTTTGAAAATTGGTGCGGCAAAAACGATTCTTATTTTCATTCTTTTTTTATTAACAGTGCGAATGAGTTTGGGCTTCCTTTATCTGTGCGGTCAGGTTTATTAGCCGAATACTCAAGTCTAGATTCAGTTTCTTTAGGCCAATATTTAAATAAAACCAAAAGAGTATTTTCTATTTATGACACCAAACAAGAAACAGCCGTACATTTTAATGCTATCAAAATGGCCGCGTATTTAAAAAAAATAGCATTAAAGAGAGGCATAAAGTATATAGAAGATACCGTTACAGACATAAAATTAAAAGACAATCAAGATATAGAAAAAATAAACTTGGAACATAACGATGCCGTGTATCCTTGTTTTGTGTTTGACTGCTCTGGGTTAAAGCGTATTTTTATAGGTGGAAAATACAACACAGAATGGTGTGACTACGCTTCTGAATTAACTACAGACTCTGCAATACCTTTTTTTATTCCGCACAATAACGATGTAATACCCGCCACTAAGGCTATAGCCATGAAACATGGTTGGGCTTGGAAAATACCCGTAAAAAACAGGTATGGGTGTGGCTATGTTTATGACTCTAAAAAAGTAGCTGAAAAAGATGTTATATCCGAAATACAAGAATTTTTTGATATAGAGTTAAACGATTATAAAAAGTTTAATTTTAAAGCTGGAGTGTATAAAGAGGTATTAAAAAATAATGTCCTTGCAGTAGGGCTTTCTTCGGGCTTTATAGAACCTTTAGAGGCAACATCTATTTGGTGTTCTACCACGTCATTAGATTTGTTCTTTCAATCTGACGGAGTTAATAATAAATCTAATTTTTTTGCAAAACAGTTTAATAAATATATGTTTGATTTTAATGAGCATATAAAGAATTTTATAGTTGCACATTACCAATCGGGAAGAAAAGATACGGAGTTTTGGAATCAATTTAACAACTTAAACAAAAATAAAATGTCTGAAGAAATGAAAAGTTCTTTAAACTATAACATAGATGGTTCAGATGTCCTTTCTAGTAACAATGCTTTTGGAGCATGGTCTTGGTCGTGTGTTTTAGCTGGCACAAATCAGTTAGATAAAGACATGCTTCAAATCCGCGCAAAAGATGATAGAGATATTAAAAAAGAGGCTCTTAAATTTTTGCAGCAAAACCAGAATAGATTGATTTTTAGTGACACTGTTTCACATAAAGATTTTATAGAACTAAAAACCCCCCACAAGGTTTAATGTAGATTATGTTTAAAGAAAACGGGATACACATTGAAGAAAATTTTTTAAGTATAGACTTAATAGAATTATTGCAGAGATATTGCCAATATAGAGTAACGAGCAACGAATGGGAACAAGAAGAATTTAGTAATACTTCTTCTTTTAAAAAATACGCAGACCCGCTTATTGAGTCTCTTTTAGCGTATAACCTTCCGAAAGCAGAAGAAATAGTAGGTAGAAAACTTTACCCAACATATTCTTATATAAGACTTTACACTGCGGGTGATAAAATGTTGATCCATTCCGATAGACCAAGTTGCGAAATATCGGTCTCTATAAATATAGCGCATTTTGGAGAATCCAAAAACCCCCTATGCTATGAAAATTTTGATGGAGAAATGGTAGAAGTTTACCAAAAACCCGGAGATGCGTTTTTTTATCTTGGAAGAGAAATACCTCATGGGAGATACCCACACTCGGAAGACCAAGTAACACTGCAATGTATGCTGCATTATGTCTATCAAGATGGGGAGTTTAAAGCCTGCAAGTTTGATAACAGACCAGATTTGGGTCAAATACTTTCCACAAGAACTAAATCTGAGGCGTGGATGCTTAAAGGAAAAGATTAGTTTGAATAGGAAATACCGTATAAGATTTAATAAATCTAGGGGTCAACCCGGCAGAGGAACTGTGGAGCACGTATGGCGAGTGCTTCAAGGCGATACAGAGTGGTTAGCTAAGCATGTTATCATAGAAGTGCCCTCTCGTAGTGAACAAGAAGGGCCAGATTGGAACATAGTTTGCGAAGGAGCGGTGTTATTTTTTGAAGATGCCGATATAGTGGTAATTAAATGAGGCTATGGCGTAAAAACAAAGAGGTAGTAATTCACTGTTATACGGATAGAGCAGAGGTTTATAACTATTTCCCAGTTGTAATTAATAAAAAAATATTTCCCGAATGGTTTAAAAAATTAAAAAAACCTTATTTTAGAACTCCTGAAGACGCTGTTACTAATTTAAAGGCGTGCTCGGGGTTTATAGGTTTATTTAATGTTGGATTTACTATACCTATGTGGAGCGATTTATTTTTAGAGATAGGCGAGGAAGGTAGCGATCAATATCGTTGGCAATACTCAGACCAGTGTTCCGAGATGGGACAGCACAGCGAAAAAGAGTACGGGGATTATTTTAAAAAAACCGAATACCAACATTTAAAATTAATAAGCCCTTGGGTAATAAATTGCGATGAAAATATAGATTTCTTAGCGGTAGAACCCTTTTGGCAATTTAAAACGTTAGGGAACATTTCTATTTTGCCGGGGGTGGTTAATTTTAACTTCCAAGCGTCAACTCATATAAACTTATTTGTAAAAAGAGAAAAAGTAAGACAAGAAAAAGTATTATCCGCAGGAAACCCTATATACACGTATGTGCCTATAACCGAAAGACCTATATTAATACAGACACATTTAGTATCTTCGGAAAAACTTAAAAATTTCCGTCGTAAGGCACACCGAGCTAAATTTATAAATTCTTATGCGACGACCGCTAGGCTAATAAAAATTAAAGGATGCCCGTATAAGGTGGACGTAGAAGATTAGTAGAGTGTACGCGGTATACAATTAATAAGCAGTAGGAGTACCCATGAGATGAACGACTTTAGCTTTTTTAATAAGCCATGATGAGCCATGACGCACCTGTTTTTGTTATACGTTCTGGTCAACGGCCAGATACAGTCCTCGGACATGTACTTCTATGACGTTAATAGGTGCAATTATTTTGCTACAGCTATTGTCAGGGGGAAGGTAGAGCGGACCCTTAATTACGAACCTCGAGGCGTGGCCCTCGCGGCATATTGTTTGCCCCGTGTGGCAGACCCCGTAACAGTGAGGGCATACTGATGGACCCCGTAACAATAGTTGCTTGTATATCCGGCGCTAGTCGCGCCTACAACATGGTCGCCAAGGCAGTAAATGCCGGTCGTGAGATAGAAGACACGGCTCAGTACATAGGCAAGTTCTTTGATTCTAAGGAAAAAATCCTAGAAATAGAGAAAGAAAACGAGTATGGCCCTAAGTTCTTGCGAGGCTCGTCTGTAGAAGCCCAAGCCTTAGAAATACAGATGGCGAAACATAAAACGCAGCAGATGGAAACCCAACTCAGAGAAATGATCGTTCTGTACGGTCCGGGCGAAGCCTTTTATAACGAAATGATGAAAACTCGGCGTACTATACGTCAAAAACGTCTTGCTGCTGCTGAAGCACGGGCTACAAACAGACGTTTACTGATAGATGGCGGGTTAATAATGTTGATGGCAGCTTTTACTATGGGCATAATTTTTTGGATGATAAATTTAGTAGCCGGGTAAAAATGAAATTAGATCCGGTTCTTCTCAACATGGCCTGTAGTTGGTCAATGAAAGCGTACAACGAGACTAATCGTGACGCGACTAAGATTGAGTCCGGTCTTACCTCTACTACAGCCTTCATTGTACAGCGCAAAACCATCGACATTATCGTGTTCCGTGGCACGCAGCAGGTGGGAGATTGGGCGTTTAACTTGTTCCCGGTTCCTGTCCCGTACGCCGGGCGATTGTGTCACGCAGGGTTTGTCGCGGCCCACGCGTCAGTGTGGGATGACATCGAGCCATATATTGATTACAACAAGCGAACGCTGATTTGTGGTCACAGCCTTGGCGGTGCTTTGGCCGAACTGTCCGCAGCTAAGCTAAACGGTAAGCACGACAACCTTAGTCTGATTACTTTTGGCAAGCCGAATACGTTCTTCAAAGGTTTTAAAAAGCCTATGACTCTGGACAATCAGATTTCAGTGGTTAACGGTAGCGACTCTGTCCCTCGGGTGCCACGTTTATGCTATGGCCCCAGTAAATCTCAAGATATGTTATATTTCTCAAACGGTGGCGTGGATTATATCAACCCATCTAAATACCTTCGAAAGAAAGACAGAGGCATTAAAGACCGTATATCCGACCATTTTATGGAAGGTTACAAAGCCCGACTAGATAAGTTCTTAGAGGACCAGAAAAATGGTAAGACTGGCGTTGATATTTAGCATTGCTTTACTAATGGCGTCCTGCACTACAGTGGAGCAGGTTATTGAAAACAAAGAAGTTTATTGCTCTGGAATGTACAAAGGTGTCCGAGCGGTAGGCCGCAGTGCGTTGAGCCTTACTACGGGTGTGATTGTCCCCGATGTATGCGACAGCATTGACGAAATAGTAGAAGAGGAAAACGCCGAAGACGGCGTAACCAAAAGCGCTGAATAATATGTACACATTGGCTAAAATGCTTTTAGTTTTGAAGCAGTTATGACCAAAAAACTACTTGAGATGCTCAAGCGCCACGAAGGTGTGAAGCACCATATTTACCGGTGTAGTGCCGGGTTTTGGACTTTAGGCGCAGGGCGAAATGTGGACCCCCAAGGCGGTTTGGGTTTGTCCGATGATGAAGTCGATTACCTTCTAGAGAACGATATAGCCCGCGTCATAAAAGAGCTAAGCTCTGAATATCCTTGGTTTAATGACCTTGATGATGTGCGAAAAGATGCTATGATTGACATTAGTTTTAATCTTGGTGCCACACGTCTGCGTGGCTTTAAGAAAGCGTTAGCCGCTATGGAAGTGGCTGATTATACCCTCGCAGCAAAGGAGTTCCTTGACTCGAAGTGGAGTCGGGACGTTAAAGGCCGCGCACATGAACTCGCATCCATGATCGAGACAGGTGAATACCTATTATGAGGTTAGCGAATGCCCTTAGCGAAATTACAATTCAGACCCGGTGTTAACAAAGAAAACACCAGCTATTCTAACGAAGGCGGTTGGTCTGACTCCGACAAGATCCGGTTCCGATTTGGATTCCCCGAGAAAATAGGCGGTTGGACCAGACAGTCTGACTACAGTTTTCTTGCACCCTGTCGCGCCCTACACTCCTACGTAACCCTGCAAGGCTCGTTGCTCATGGCCGTGGGCACTCGTTTTAAGTTCTATATTAACGAAGGCGGGTTCTACTACGACATTACCCCTATCCGTGCTACCACTGCCGCGGGCGACGTCACGTTTGGCGCGACCAACGGATCATCTACTATTGACGTTGCGGACACCGGCCATGGGGCGGTTACCGGGGATTTTGTTACGTTTATCGGCGCGGTGTCGCTTGGCGGTCAAATCACCGCCGATGTCCTGAACCAAGAATATCAAATTACCGTCGTGGACGAGAACAACTACACTGTTCAAGCGCGCACTGTATCGACAATCGCAAGCATTACAGACGACGGGGTGCTTAACCCTACGCCGGTCACGGCCGACGGGTCAGATACCGGTAATGGAGGTGCAGCGGTAGTAGGCGTTTATCAAATAAACTCCGGCCTTGGCGTAGTGGTGTCAGGCACCGGCTGGGGGTCCAGCACTTGGGGCCGTGGCACGTGGGGTTCTTCGTCTACACTGAGCACCGTAAACAACGTACGTTTGTGGGGCATAGACAATTTTGGTGAAGACCTTTTGTTTAACGCTCGTGACGGCGGTATTTACTACTGGGACACCAGCGCCAGCGATTACGGCGTAGATAGGGCGGTTGCTTTAGCGGACTTGCCGGGAGCCGATCCGGGCACTCCTACTATTGCCAAACAAGTGCTTGTCAGCGACACGGATCGCCACATCATTGCTTTTGGGTGTGATGCTCAAAACAACGTGGGCGTACAAGATCCATTGTTAATACGCTTCTCGTCGCAAGAATCCTTGACGGAGTGGGATGCGGAGGTAACTAATACGGCTGGAGATTTGCGGGTAGGGTCTGGATCCGAAATTATAGTCGCGGTAGAAACGCGGAACCAAATCTTGGTATTTACAGACATATCCCTGCACTCTATGCAGTTTTTAGGTCCGCCGTTTACGTTTGGTTTGGCTCAGGTGGCGGAAAACATTACTATTGCCGGTCCTTCCGCGGTTACGGCCGTGGACGACAAAGTGTTTTGGATGGGCATCGGGGACTTCTACGTCTATACCGGTCAAACTCAGAAACTTCCGTGCCCAGTACGAGCCTATATTTTTGACGATATAAACGTCGGTCAAATAGAGCTTACTGTTTGTGCGCTAAACTCTACTTTCTCGGAAGTCTGGTGGTTCTACCCTTCTGCCGGTTCTAACGAAAACGATCGCTACGTTATTTACAATTACGTAGAGAATACGTGGGCTATAGGCGCGTTGACGCGCACCGCGTGGCATGACCGCGGGTTGTTTAACGCGCCTATCGCGGCCTCTACGGACGGGTACTTGTATAACCACGAAAGCGGGCAGAACGACGGCAGCACCAATCCGCCCAGTGCAATTACTAGCTACATAGAAAGCAGTCAGATCAGCATTGGTTCTGGGGATGACTTTGTCTTTTTAAGCAAGCTTATCCCGGACTTGACGTTTGAAAACTCTATTTCTGACGCTCCAACGGTAGATTTCACGTTGCAGGCTCGAAACTTCCCCGGAGGCGCATACCTACAGACCGATACCTCTGGGGTGACGCAAAGCGCTACAACGCCCGTGGAACAGTTCACCGAGCAGACGTGGATTAGACTGCGTGGGCGATCGTTTGCGGTGAAAGTAGAGTCCGATACGACCGACACACAATGGCGTTTGGGCACGCCCCGGGTAGAAATTAGGCCAGACGGGAGAAGATAATGTCATCCAGACAGCTTACCCGTGTCTACTTTCCGAACCCGCCTGCCGAATATCAGCAGGATACGATTGCGGCTATTCAGGAAGCGTATGAGACACTGATCCGCCAGATACAGAACCCGGGCGATGTGCGGGCTACCGACATTACGTTGACTAACCTGCAAAGCGGGAGTGATCAAGGGCTAGAGGTCGGAGCAGTATACGAGAAAGAGGGGTTTTTAAAGATAACCTTAGCCAATTCTCCGAACGCATTAGGCGTCTCTGGGACCGGTAGCGTAGGGTCTGTTACAGTTAACACACCTTAGATAAGATGCTGTAGAATAGTGGTTTAAGTACTGATAAAATCGGGCAGAGGCCCAGATTAATCGAGGAGCGACTTAATGTCCGAAACGTCCGTATATTCACGCCCCGACCCGTTTGAGGTTCCGGACGGCGGCCTTGCGTCTTTTCTGACCGCAGATGTTGGCGATTGGGCCGATGACGACGCACCTTTGCCTAGCAGCGGTGTGGCCTCGGTTAAGCGAATAGCTGATGACCTAGCTAAGTTTGGCCGTTACGAAGATACGTACGTAGTTCACGCCGCGCAAGGAGAGACCGTTATTCCTATGGCCGTGTTTGAAGAAAACCCCCGCCTCAAAGATTCTTTGTTTCGACAGATGCGTTCTATGGGTATTGACCCCGACCGTTACGTTGTAGGCAGTGAGCTAAACTCTATCAACCCCATAACGGGTCAGCCCGAATTCTTTCTTAAGAAGCTTGGCCGAGCTATCAAGAAAGCCGTAAAGGGCGTAGTCAAAGTAATTAAGAAAGCCGCACCGATCATCCTTTCGGTTGGTTTAAACATTTTAGCTCCGGGTCTTGGCACTATTGCTGCCGGCGCACTAGGTAGCGGTATTGGCACATTAGTTCAAGGCGGAAACCTTAAAGACGCACTTAAGATGGCAGCTTTGGGTGGCGCGATTGGCGGGTTGTTTAGCGGCGTGCAGGGCGGAATTCAAGGCGCTAAAGCAGGCACAGGGTTTGGCGCCGGGTTTAAAGAAGGCGTTACTGGCGCACTACCCGGCGCACAAGCCGGCGCACAAAGCGCCGCACAGAACACGATTTCTGAAGTAGCTAAAAGCAACGACATGATGGTTGCGGAACTAGCCGAGACACAGAGCGAGAAGATTCTAGCTAAAGCTGCGGGCACGACACTGTCCTCTTCCGGCGCGCCGGTCACGGCTCAAGAAGCGCTTACTGCGGGTATGCGTCAGCCTCCGGTTGGAATCCCAAGCATTACTGCCACGGCTGCGGCACCTGCCGCTGCTGCCCCGTCGGTTCCCGCACAAATGGCTAATCTTGGCGCACAGCAACAAGCCGTTATGGCGGGTGGGGCAGGCGTTCCTGCTGCTGCGGCTACGCCCGATCAAATTGTTGCGGATCTGGCACAGCGACAGGCCGCGGCCAACGCAGCTCAAACTCAAAACGAGTTAATTAGTCAACGCGTTATTCCGGGATTCCGTGACAGTGTAAAAGACGCGTTTGCTCCGGGCGGCCGTAACTTTAGCGAAAGCATGAAAGACGCTTTTATTCCAAAACGTTATACGGCTAAAGATTTCTTTTCTTCCCCCGAGGCTTTTGCAAACGCCTCTGCGGCTGCAAAAGAACAAGCCGCCAAGGAGGCGTTAGCGTATAACACCGCCGCTGGAATGGGTCCGGGCATCGGCGGAGCACTTCGTTCTTATGCGCCATTGGTGGCTGCCGGCACTGCGGTGTTAGGCGCTACCGGTGGTTTCAAGGCTCCGGAGTTAGAAACGGAAATGCCTTTTGGCGGCGTAACCGGACAAGATCTTCTGGAACAAAATCCGGAGTTATACCGCAGTGGCCCTCTGAATTATGCTCCACGTGAAACAACTCAAGTGGCGTCAACTCCTGTTGTTCCGTATACCCGCCTAGCACGGTCTCCTGAAACTCAGGCAGCCATCGCGGCATATCAGCCGAGACGCGTCTCTGCTCCTGTAGTTGGCGCAGCAAAAGGCGGCATAATGGACAGCCAAAATTTCCGCCGTCGTAACGGAGCTATAAATGGCCCGGGTACGGGAACTTCCGATGATATCCCTGCAATGCTTTCTGACGGCGAGTTTGTATTTACTGCCAAAGCCGTGCGCGGCGCGGGTGGCGGAGATCGCGACAAAGGCATACGTAAGATGTATCAGGTAATGAGACAATTCGAGGGAGTCGCGTAATGGCGGTAACAACCCAGATAGTTCAAGAAAACCCACAGATTGAAGCGTATCGTCTTGGTCTTCTTGCCGATGTTCAAGATTTAGTTCGTCAGCGTGTCAAAGCCGGCACAGAGGCTCTTCCTCCTGCCTACCAAGTAGCGGGACTAAGCGGACTAGAACAATCCGCTATGGCGTTAGGCCAGCAAGGCGTTGGCGCGTTCCAGCCGTACCTTCAAGGCGGTGTGGAGCAGGTTCTTGCTGGACAAGGGGCACTGGAAAACTTTGCACTGCCCACGGTTCAACAAGCTCAACAGTTTTATGCTGAAGCGGGTGACCTTGCGCAACAAACACGCGATGTACCCTACGAGTATCAACGCGCTGCGGGTGAAGCTCTTCTAGGTTCTACCGGCACGTACGATCCGATGATAAACGCATCGCAATTTTATAACCCGTACGAAGAGCAGGTTATACAAAAAACTCAAGAAGACATTGCCAAGCAAGGTCAGTTAGCTCAAAACCAACAAGCCGCTCAAGCGGTAAGTCAAGGTGCTTTTGGTGGAGCTAGACAAGGTATCATGCAGTCAGAATTGGCAAGCAACATCTTGAAAGAGCAAGGCGACGTCGGTGCGCGTATGCGTGCCGCAGGTTTTGAGTCAGCGCGCAGTGCCGCACAACAAGCCTTCGAAGCGTCGCAAGCCCGTAGGCAAGCCGCGGGTACGGGCATGGGTGCGCTAGGTCTTCAGTATGGTCAACTTGGTCAGCAAGATGTAAGTCAGTTGATGAATATCGGACAGGGCTTAGGTTCGCTTGGCACACAGGCCGCGGGCATAGCAGGACAAGCCGGGTCGTTAGGTTTGCAGCAAGCCGGTCTTGGTCAGCTAGGTCAGACGTTGACTCAGAACGACATCTCTACTTTGGGTGGCCTTGGTGCTATGGATCGTCAACAGCAGCAAGCCGAACTGGATGCCGTACGTCAGTCCAACATTGAACAAATGGCAGCGCCGTATCAACAATACGCATTCTTGTCAGACATTTACCGTGGCACGCCAAGCTCGCAGGCCACGGTTACCAGCCAAGCGGTACAACAGCCCTCTACTGCACAGCAGGTTCTGGGTTATGGCATCGCGGGCCTCGGCGCATTGACCGGAGCCAGAACAGCAGGGTTAGGATTCTAATATGATGAACATCTATAAGCGCCCACTCTTCCGTCAAGCTGGCGGACCCGCAGCCCCAATGGCGATGGATATGCCCGCCATGGCGGTAATTCCTCCTGAGATGCAAGCTCAAGTCCAGCAGGCGGAGCAATCTGCTGCGGGTGAAATGGAGGGGTATGGCCGCGCTTATGTGGATGAGATGATGACCGGGTTAGATAGCGCCGAGTCTGCGGAAGAGGTAATCAATGCCATCCGCGGAAACGCTCAGCCTATTGATTCTCGTTATGACGAACTAGCCGGCATTGTAGGTATAGAAGATGCTCGAGCCACGCCTGAATCTGTATTGGCTTTGGTTCAGCCCACTATGATGATGACGGAGCAAGGCGCTATGGACACCGGCATTGGCGAGCTTATGCAAAGTTTAACCGGTGGCGTGGAAATGGAAGACGAGCAAGGCATGGCTACTCCTATGGGCCAAGGCGTTGGCGAATTGATGATGGGCGCTCCTGCGGCAGAACCTATGCCTATGCCGGTTCAGCAGTATTATCAAGGCGGCTACGTTCAAAAGCTCCAATTAGGCGGGCCTCCCCGTAGCTTATTAGACCAAGCTTCGGGCTTTAGCGCGATGACCGACTTTGACCCGAGCGCCGTGCGCCAATCGTACGAGGCCCGCGCGCCTTTGTACGAAGAGCTTTTAGGTGACACCGAAAACCGTCGCAAGCAGGCTCAGTCAAGCCTTTTTTTTGACATCGCCAAGGCAGGATTAAATCTTGCTGGTGGCGTGGACCCAAGCACTGGTCAGTCTATGACCGGAGCGCCTCTTGGCGCTCAGATAGCTCGCGCGGCGTTGCCTGTAGCCGAGTCGGCACAACGCGCAGGCGCAGAAGTAACTGACGCGCAACGCGGAGCACGCGTCGCGGCCCTTCAGAGTGCGGAAGCGGAACAGGTTGCTCGTTTGCAGCAGGTAGGCCGAGAGCGTGCGGGGATTTTAAGCGGAAGAATTCAAAGCGAACTCCAAGGCCAGCAAAATGAATTTATCGCGGGCGAGAGTCAACTTGGTAGAGAGTTTACTCGCGGAGAAAACGAAAGTGACCGTGACTTCCGAGAGCGCATAGCTAATCTTGAAATAAGCGCAAGAGAAACTTTGCAGACAATGCAAGGCGATCAACAAATGAATCAGCTCATAAAGAGCGGAGAATTACGCAGCGCTTTACAGGGTTTGGTAGACGAAGGCGCTATGGCTCGTTTGGTTGAACAAGGTGAAATAAGCACGGCTCTAGAGCAGTTGGGTATAGACGGTCGATTAACACTACAGGGCGTAATAGGTGAGCAAGCTTTATCTCAACTAGAAGCTAGGGCGGCGGCAGAGCGCACGCTATTTGACGCGGATACCGCTCGTAGGGCTAACGAAATCCAATCTAACTTCGAGAACACTCTTGAAAGAGACGGCGTCTTAAATAGCTTCCAATTAAAGCAGCAATCACGGCAACTTGATTTTGCACGCGATCAAATGGATCGCTCGCTAGGCGGCACTGGAATGCTGTGGTGGAAGACTCCAAGCGCCGCAGAATTAGCTGCGGAAGCTCAAAACTTAAATCAAGACTTTAGAAACCGTCAGCTTTTCTTGAATGATGGGTGGAACGGTGTAAATGCGCAGCTTGCAAGAGATCAATTTGAATTCGAAAAAATGGCCTTTAACGCGAATACGGCTATGCAATTAGCGCAAAGGCAAAATCAAGCACAGATTGCCGCGCTAGGAGCAATGCAGCAATCTCAATATAGCTTTGGTAATAGCCTCGAAGGCGTAGCGCGAGACATGATTTCAGACATAGGACTCATGCGTGACTTTGAACTAGGTCGCTTGGACCAAGAAAATCCAAATGCTTTAGCTATGCTTAACACTGCTATTTCGTACTACGCTACGCCTAAAGCACAATATAATCCGGCTACGGGACAGTTTGAACAGCAGAAGCCTGTAATTCCTCGTCAATTGCAAGACGCTTTGGCGGGCAGACAAGAACGGGGCTTACCTGCGCCGTTTGCCAATGGCGGAGAAGTTCGTAAATTTCAATTGGGCGGTGCCGCAACTTCCGGAGGCGATTGGAATCGTGTAAACGAAATGCTAAATCCTAGCGCGCCTATGACCGAGCAAGACATTGAACTTCCGGGAAGGATTATCCCAGAAACGCCAAACTTAACTCCGGGAGTGGGCTTGAGCACACTTCTTAATCCGGTTAGGACCACTATGTCTTATGCCCGTGAAGCCGGTTTAACGGATCGGGAAGCTCCTTTTTCTGAAATAGCGGACGCTCAAACACAGTTAACTTCTTTAGCTAACGTGACTCAGCGTTTTGTTAGAGAATCAGTGGGTGGAAGAGCGTTAAAGGACGAGGTAGAAGCGCTTGCCGCAGAACTAGGAAAACCGGGTATCTCTACGGAAGAAACTACTCTTGAAAAACTTACTAACATGCGAAACCAATTGTTAGAAGTAGAGGACTTGGCAACCAGCATACTTGAGACCCCTGAAAAATTCACTACGGCTCAAGTCACTACGGCACGTCAAGACGTTCGACGTTTATCCCCTTTGATTGAAAACTATGACAGAGCGATAATGAACTTCGAAACATCCCTGAATCCAAATAAGCCGGACCCGGCAATGTTTGAAGGTCGTTAAACTGAACAAGGAGATATAACTCGTGGCAAACGGTTTCCCAGATAAAATTCAGTTTGACATAAAAAGCGCGGTAGAGGCGGGTCTTAACGAAGAAGACATTGCTAGGCATGTATCTAATCGTAGAAGTTACGATTACGACGCTGCGCGCAAAGCCGGTCTTACCGATTCCGATATTATTTCCTACAACGTAGAAGGCGTAAGGGACATTGGTCGTTTGCGCGCGTTCGGTGAAGAAGCCGGCCTTACTGCGGCGACCACGGCCCCCGCGTCATTGGTTGGAATGAAGCAAGGTT
>Ga0209631_10002331_pt1 | contig 22857 bp, 16 predicted proteins | sample COG_08_FD_184752 | JGI IMG/M metagenome (GOLD analysis project Ga0209631, IMG submission 184752) | Pelagic Microbial community sample from North Sea - COGITO 998_met_08 (SPAdes) (version 2) | ecosystem: Environmental > Aquatic > Marine > Neritic zone/Coastal water | place: Helgoland, sampling... | reverse complement strand
AATCGTATCGTCATTGAGCAAAAAATAATAAATACAGAAAAAATATACATGTATGCACGCATAGTACATATCATCTCGACGATTCCATGCGCTTGAACGCCTCGAGGAAAGCGGGCACGATGGCGGCTTTTGAGTTGATCACGTTTTTCAAATGATCACCGGAATCGTACGTGAAAGCAACACCGTCTAGTTTCGTTAACGCGGTACACCGGCTCATAATTGCACCAACTTCATCGTAATCAGACGTGATTAATTTATCTCTTTTGGCGAAGTGAGCCACCATTGCGTCCAACTTGTGCTCAAAAATTCCCGCGCCTCCGCTCGCTTTCATCAAACGCTCGATGCCAACTAATCGTTGCAACGTTCGATTCAGAACGGCTTTCCAGTCTAGGTTTTCGAATATGCTGTCATCCTTGGACAAACTGGATGACGTCGACGTGCTCTTGCTCTTGATCGAGCGAGGTGATTCCGGCGCCGAGGTTACGTTTGATTCTCCAAAGACGCGTCGAGATGATTGTCTTTTCTCGCCAGAAAGTTCATCGGAAGAACTCGACGCTTCGCTTTCCGAGGATAACACGATCTCTGAGATCATGTTTTCCACGTAACTATCCTTAATCAATAGCTGCTCTCGATCTAATCTTAAATACAAATACGAGTTTGGAGCGAATGATTTTTCAAAGTTGTGCCACGAACACACGCTCACCACGCCCAACTTTTTGTTCGCGTTGTTCCCTACCTTCTTCTTCGTGTTCGTATTCTCGTCCCCATGAAAGCCGCGAGAGGTAAGAATACCTGCGTTCGCTGCAATGTAACCGCCCATAGAGCAACCACCGATTGCGATGGAAACTTCGTCGCCGTAGGTATCTCTGGCCCATTCGATTAATCCACACGCCTCTCTCAATCCAATCAAGTGCATTAAAATGTACTCGCTCACGGTGCTAATAACATGAGTGGGTTGCCCAACCACTCTCCGTTTCCCATAAAACGGAAACTCGGGAATTAAAACGACCATTGCTTCATCTTCCATCGCATCGTTCTCTTTATAATGCGCCGTCAGCAAATTCTCCGCCGTGCGTCTTCGAAACGCGAACGTCGTATCGCCCGTAAACGGTAACACGATAGCGACCCGTTTCACTTTCCTATCGTCCAATCTCCGAGACGAGGACGATTTCCACACTCTCAGTATCTCCCCACTTTGTAAAGCGGATAAGTTTCTGGATTTCTTGCACAGCGAAGCGACTTCTTTGATTTTAAAAATCCCGGTGTCGCAGTTGATGGTGTGCGTCGTTGTTCTTTTTTCTTCTTCTTCTTCTTGTAGAGAGTTCTCCCTTTTTCGTCCACCACTTTTGGGTGTTTTCGTTGTTTGTGTTTTTGTTTTTTTTTCATCTTTTCTTTCGGATGTTCTTCTTGAGCCCACACGTTTGTGTTTTGGCAAAATCTTCGACAAAAATGTCGAATTCTCTGTGGAATCGATATCTGCACATTCCACGACGTTCCAACCGTCCACCTCGGTTTGAACGATTTCTCCGAACGGGTCCCACTGGACGACCATCGCGTCGTTCACAAACCCGCGTCCACTGGAGACTGATTTCACCACCGACGCTCGCATTTGTTTCACCAGTTCAAAGTTTCCCCATCCTCGATTAAAAAATGTCGTTTTCCTTTTCGGGATGAAAAAAAGCAGGTACTTTATGAGAAACGCGACGACGAAGAACGCGAAATCGGACTTGAAGTAAAAGGCGAGAAAGGTGAACACCGTAAAAGCGTCCAATTTTTTCCTCTTCGTCTTCTTCTTCGTTATGAGCGTTTGAGACGAAGACATTTTAGTATTAAGTTGGGGAGTGTGATACTTATGTGGTCTTTAAAATTTGCCCAACACGCATTTGGTTGGTCTTTTTTTTGAAGTCGACCGACTCGTGCACTATTTTAATTATTATTTTTAAAGCGACGGTATCAGGTCGCCTTCCGCGCACCGAATTTTTTCGAGATCCTCGGGCGGGAGTTCGATCTTATCGAAGCCTTTCCTTCCGTATTCTACGAAATCGTCGAAAGTGACAAATCCATCGCCTCGACTTCCGCATCGCCTTCGGGTGAGTTCTCTCAAGGAATGGTCCAGTTGGTCTTTGGAGACGTTTCGATGGCCGACTTTGAGCTCGTTCAAATCGGCGAGTAAATACGCCAATTCGGATTCGTCCAAGACTCCGTTTTTGGTTTTGTCGTAGCGTTGCCATAATCCTCGCAGAACGTTGACGTTGATTTTCTCTCGAAGAGAAAAAGATTGTTCTAAAAGCCATTTTGAGGTTTTTGGCTTCCAACTGGATTTCGTGTACTCGTCCGTTTGCATTTCGTTGAGACGAGATTTCGCGCGATCCCAGGCAAAGAACTCGTCTCGAGTGTCGCATTCAAACGATTTTGCGTCGGCTATCACGAGTAAATCGTCAGGGTGTTTCGCATAGGCCGTGATTATCAGCTTCACTTTGTGCTCGTATGCGCAGTCGATGAACGTGATGAACCTGCGCATCAAATCGACTCGGTCTAAAGACAATTTCGGTATGTTTTCAATTCCAATGGCGTGAAAGGTTGAACACAAAGCGACGTAATCCGACGGTCCTAAATTCGCGTCACACAGCTCGTCGAACTCTATTCGCGCAACGCCACCCCCAGCTTGTTTAATCCGTAGACTTCTACCAGAAATTGCCACCTCTAATTCCCTCAACGTCCGTTCGCCGGCGAGGTTTTGCGTCTTCACTTCCAACCAATCGTGCGCGATTTGTTTAGCCTCTTCGTCGGTTTTATCACTTTCCCCGATCATTTTCCAAACCCCGTGCACGTTAACTGATCCAATCATCCGGTAATCGAACACTGAGTCCATATCGTGCACTTGCATTCGACTTTTTATGCCTTCAATACATGGTAAAAACTGTTTCCGATTCAATCCGTTTTTATACAACTCGTCCGGCGCTCGGTTCGAAGTGCACACCACTCGCACGTTATTCTCCCACAATCTATCGAGTAATCGTCTAATGATCATTGCATCGGCGACATCGGTCACTTGAAACTCATCTAAACACAACACGTCTACTTTTGCCGCCAAGGAATCCGCGAACCACTTCACGGTATCTTCGTTCGAAACATTATCCGTTTTCTTTTTCATCTGGGCTAACCTGTGCAACTCTCCGTGCGTTTCCATCATGAAGGCGTGGAAATGCACGCGTTTCGAGAAAGATTTTGGTAACGTTGCCATGAACAAATCGGAAACGAACGTTTTACCGCACCCAGGTCCGCCGTATAAATACACCCCGCCCGCGCTCGTTTCACCCGCCAGCGTCGAGGCGTCTGACTTGTTCGTTCGATCCCAGAGCTTTTGAAACCACGATTTATTCTCCTCGTTGCTAGTACCGCGACTGCTGCTGTTATCACGACTACTACTACTACTACTGCTGCTATTACTATCATTATTACTATCGTCTTTCCCCATGACTTTGTGATAAAACTTATCCAGCACGTAAAGCGCTTTCACCTGTTTCTCGTCTCGTTGCAACACGCCTTCTTCGGCTAACCGCTCGTAGAATTTCATCGGCGACTCCGCGCCTTCCGGGTGTTTCACGAGCGTCGCGAAATCCAGCTGACTGACTGCTCCAGCTGTCGCCGAAGAGGACGGCTTCTCCTCGCTTCTGTGTATCGCGTCCGTCGCTCTCTTTTGGTTGCCACCGCCGAACGAAGACGAAGAAGCATCTTCGAAGACTTTCTCGGGAAGAGTTTGTTGAAACGACGACGGACTCGAAGAAAAAGAAGAACAGAAGCAACACGACGCGAGGACGAGTTTTGTATCCCCGAGAGAAGAAGAATTTTTGCCCGCGCGCGATGACTTCCATGCGCTCAAAAGAGCTCTTCGAGCGGCGGCCAAGGCGGTGGTGGTAGACGCTCGGCGCATCGTTACCCTTTTCTCTCTCTCTCTCTCTCTTTGCAAGTGAAGAAATTTCTGATGAAAGCAACGAGGAAGGTTTGTTTTTTATACTCTCTCATAAAGAGCGAGGAAGAAGTGCTTCTTAAACGAGAACGTAAAAGCAAAAGTAGAAATGTGTATTTATTGAAACTGCCCTCCGTAACCACCACCACCGCTATTTTTGTTCTTTCTAATGATGCCCATGAAATACCCGGCGACGTTTCGGACGTTGTCCACGTTCGCGGTTTCCATTTCCGTGACAATTTTTTCCATCGCCGAGGGGTCGCGAACTTGAGACAAGGCGGAGAGCATGCGCTCGTCGATGGCGTTTCGTTGGAAACGGCCTTTCTCAATACAAGTGATTATTCTGTTCGCGTACGCTGGGAGCGTACTTCTGAGCGTTTGATCGTCCACGCCTTGGCCGCCGTAGCCGCCACCGCCTTGGCCGCCGTAGCCGCCGCCACCTCCTCTTCCTCCTCCGAAGTTATTGTTGTTGTTGTAGTTATTAAAATTGTTCCCTCTTCCTCCTCGACCACCGAAATTTCCACCACCACCACCACCACCTCCTCCTCCGTAGTGCCCACCACCATGACCACCACCGAAATTGTTCCGCATTTGTCCGAGAAACTTTCGAATTTTTGAGACGAACAAGCCGTTCGGGTTACGCACGCCGCCTCTCGCGTTCTGTAACTCGATGAACGTCTCGTCGATGCAATTCATCGCCATCATCTCGTTGAGTTGCGTGAATTCTTCCCACGCTGCGGCGTCAAATTGAACGCCCGGATTAGACGTGAACAATCGCTCCATAGCCGTACCTACCATGGGCGTAATGACACCGCGCATGAGCGCGTTTTGAACATCCTGCAACGCTGGATTGTACGCGTGGCCTTGTTCTTGAGTCCCTCCGGCGCCGCCGCCCATCGATCCAAACTGAACTCCATCTTTGTTCTCGTCGTTCCTTCTTCTGCAAACGCCTTTGAAATACGCGGATACGTTCTTAATCACATCTAAGTTTTGATTGGACAAATCCTCGATGGCTAAAAGTGCGCTCTCTTCCTTCATTTGCGCTAAGAAAGATAAAACGCGAAAATCAAGCGCATCTTCTTTCATGTGATTGGAATCGTACAAAGCTTTCAACGCCTGGCTTACTTTTTCCGGTAACTTGTCCAGTTCTTTCTCCGCTGCAACCATACTCTTCGTATGCAACCACACTTTTGCGTTGTGACTCGCCAACGTCTTCCTGAGCGCAGCCAACGAGTCGCTCTCCTCGATGAATTGCAACTGCGATTTGACCGGAAACTTTATCAAAGCGTTGAATACTTCAAGTTGGTTCTGATCGTATTGCGGATCCTCGACGTCGCGAAATTTCGCCTCAAAGTGATCGCACGTGACGGCTGGAACGAATCCTCGAACCTGTTCGAGCGTTGGATACTCCAACGGCGGCGGCGTTCGAACTTTCTTCTTTTCCTCTGAGAATTTCTTTGTTGCAGTCGTCGTCGTTTTGGGAGAATTATTATCTTCACCACCATCTTTCTCGTCGTTGTCCACCGCTTTCTCCTCTTTCGACGACGGCGATTTGCTCTTCTTCTGCCTCTTTACCGTCGTCGTTTTTGTCGTCTGGTCTTTTTCGTCTTTTTCTTCTGTTGTATGTTGTTCTTGTTCGTCACCACCGTCACCACCATCCTCGGTTTTCTTCTCGCCGTCAATTCCATCCGTTACTTTTGGAATCTCGATTTCTTCCTTCTCGCCGTCGTCGTCGTCGTCGACGACGACGACGTCCGCCGCCGCCGCATCCGCATCCGCATCCGCATCTTTTTTACTCGCCGCAACAGCTTTGCGTTTCGTTCCTTTCTTTGGCGGCATTCTTTTTAAGTATTACTATATAATTTACTACTAAAAGGAGTCAATTCTTTTCTGTTGTTGTTGTTGTTTGTGCGCAAGTACTTTTTGTGCAATTGGAGGATTGTGCACAAAAAATCACATCATTTGCCATTTGACAAAAAATGCTCCCGATTTTGAAAAATGAAAAGAGGGGAAAAAAGAAGAGAGGAAAAAAAGCGAGAAGGAAGAGACTCTGCAGAAAAATTTCGGCTGCATAACCCACCCCCCCAAAAAGGAATATTTTTTGCACACGAAAAACGCATCTCAACACGGAATAATAAAGAGAAGAGAAACGCGCGCAAAAAAGAACAACAACGTTAAGAAGAAGAAGAAGAGAAAAGAGTAAAAGAGTAAAAGAGAGAATGATCATCGGTTTAGCGGGCTCCTCTGTTTCCTCTGTGTGTTGTTCCCAGCAACAACGACGAGTTTTACGACCCCGACAACAATTTCGTCGTCGGTTACTACGCCGCGATGAAGATGACGATGATGATGATGACTCACGTAAACGACGACCGAATTTTGTGGTGCACTCGTCGTCGTCGTTGTTCTCAAAACGAAGGACATCATCATCATCATCATCTAAAATATGCGCCGCTTCTTCGAGTAATAATAACGGGGATACCAATAATAATCAACTCGGAGGAAAACGACGAGGGAAACTAAACGGAGCGGGAGTGGTAACCAAGTTGGTAAAAAAAGACACGCAAATCGAACAACTCGGCTTATCTCCGGACGAGTTGGAGCAGTATAACCAAGAAACTGCTGGATACAAAAGCATAATAAACGCCGCTCTGGAAGTTTTATTGGAAACGTGTCCACCGTTTATACCGGAAGGCACGGAAACCGACGTGGAGCGGTTTAAAGACGAAGACATTGAATCCTTTACTCTGAACGATAAGATATTTAACCCGGAGATGTCGTGGTTGGCGTTTAACTGGAGAGTTCTGGCAGCCGCGGCGGACGAGAACATTCCGGCGTTCGAACGACTTCGGTTTTTAGCGATTAGCGGGAGAAACCTGGACGAGTTTTTCGCCAAGCGAGTTGGGGCGTTAAAGAGGCAAGAATCTGTCGGGGTTGGGAACTTAGTCAAGAAAAGAGGTAAGAACATATGGTCGCCGAGGAAAACGCTCGAATACGTCAGCGCGGAAGTAGAAAAAATGTCGGATATTCAGGCGGAGTTGTACATCGAACAAATAGCGCCGAGTTTAGCGGATTATAACATCAGGATTTTATCGCACGACGATATGGACAAGGAAACGGTTCAGAAAGTTCGCGAATGGTACCACGACTATGTGGAACCGATTTTAGATCCGAGAGCGATCGATCCGTGCCACCCGTTTCCGTTTTTACCGAGTTTGTCCATAGCGTTGGCAGTGGAGTTGGAAGACGCGTACTCAAACGAGAAATTCGCGGTGGTTTCTGTTCCATCCGTGGTGGACAGATGGATCGACGTTGGCGAGTTTATGGACGAAACTAAAGGTAAACTTTTTTTGCCTTTAGAGCAAATTTTAGAGGCGAACATGGACACGTTGTTTCAAGGATGTAACATTCGCGCGTGTCACGCGTTTCGAGTGTGTAGAAACGCGGACGTCGAAAGAAACGAGGAGGAGGCGGAAGATTTGTTAGAGATGATGTCTGACGAAGTTCGAACGAGACGTTTTGCATCGTTCGTTCGGTTGGAAGTGCAAGACACGATGCCTGAACACGTGAAAGACCGTTTGATGAAATCTCTTGAGTTGAGATCGTTCGACGTGACTTCGGTGCCGCACGCCGCGCCGTTGGGATTCGGCGTTTTAGATTCCATCGACGTGAGTTTTGAAATGGACGACGCCTTAGTTTTTGACTACTGGTCTCCGAGAACGCACCCGAGATTGGTTGGTATCGACGTCCCTTCCTCGTCGGCTTCCGAGGCGGAAGAGATGAGCAAACGTAATATTTTCGACGAGATTAAAAAAGGAGACATTTTAGTCCACCACCCGTACCATTCGTTCGCGACGTCCACGCAAGCTTTCTTCGAAGCCGCGGCAAGAGATAAGGATGTTTTGAGCATTAAATCGACGTTGTATAGAACTTCATCGAACTCGCCAATTATATCGAGTTTGATTAAAGCTTGCGATAACGGGAAAAACGTCGCCGTGTTGGTTGAATTGAAAGCTCGATTCGACGAAGAGCGAAACTTGGGTTTTGCGGAACGACTTGAAACTGCCGGGTGTAACGTCGCGTACGGCGTAAAAGGCGTGAAAACGCACTGTAAAGCAACTTTAGTCGTACGAAGAGAAGGAGAAAAGCTCGTGAAGTACGTTCACTTAGGAACTGGGAACTATAACCCGTCCACGGCGGGTATTTATACCGATTACGGCATGTTTACGTGCAAAGAAGAATACGGCGAAGACGCCGTGAATTTGTTCAAGTTTTTAATGGGCCATCATTTCCAAAAAGAATTCAACAGATTGCTGGTTGCGCCGCAAAGCTTACAATCTAGCATGGTGGATTTAATCGAGAACGAAATCACCGCCGCAAAGAAAGGGTACAAAGCGTCCATCACGGCTAAAATGAACGGTTTAGACGACCCGGAGATTTGTAAAGCGTTTTATCGGGCGAGCCAGGCGGGCGTGAGCGTGAATTTGATCGTTCGGGGCATTTGTAGAATTCGCCCTGGCGTCCCAGGCATTTCCGAAAACATTCGCGTGATCTCAATCATCGGTCGATTCTTAGAACACCACAGATGCTTTCGATTCGAAAACGCGCTTCAGACAGGGAAAGCGGATCCGAAGATTTACATGGGTAGCGCAGATTTGATGCGAAGAAATTTGTTACATCGCGTCGAAGTCGTCACGTTAGTCGAAGATGAGAGAATCAGGTGCGAAATCCAAGACATGCTCGATGCTTGTCTCGTGGATGGTGTCTTAGCGTGGGAGTTAGGTGCGGATGGACGATATCATCGTACTCCGGAAGCGCGAGCGATTGCGGCGAAACACTCGAGCCAAGATCCCGGGAAAGGAAAACTCATGCCAATTGCCGCGACAAAAGGTTTACACGCGAGTTTAATGGTCGACGTGTTAAAGAAACGAAGTAAAAGTAAAACGAAACAATCTGTCGCGGGTATTGCGGCCAAGAATTTAAAATATGCGGCGAGAATGCCAAAGCAAGCGATGGTGAAGAGTGCGGAGGATATGGCGCAGCCGGAGAAGTTGGAGAAAGCTGAAAGTGCCTTTCCCGTGTCCTCTTCTTCTTCTTCTTCTTCGTACAAGAGACCTTCGATGCATGAAATCATCGATGCGAATGCGAGACCGATAGAGGAAGAAAAAGTGATTAATGACACCAGCGAGGATAGTATGGACGACGTCGCGTTCGATATGGAGGTTTAAATTCATAAGAACGATTGACTTCTAGAACAAAAATGAATTTTCCAACTCGTAAACTACAAACTAATCAACACATCTTCTCTCTTTCTCTCTCTCTCTCCCTTCTGCTTACATATGATCACACATCATAGGTCTATACTATACAGGAACCAAATAATAATTCTACTAACAAATACACAAAAAAAGTTCTCCACGCATGCGTGACAGCGAGTGTTTGTACTTTCTTTTTAAATGTAATTTTCCGTCGAGAACGCCGGCGATAACACGGATTGACTCGCGGCTTTCTTCAACGTCTTCCATACTTGCACGTTCGCCTCGAAGAACCCAACAGAGTGGAAATTCTTCAAACCGTTTTTCTTGGCATACGGTTTAATAACTTCTTCTCGGAAATCTCTCAGTTTATGTCTCGGTAGTCTTGGACACAAATGGTGTTCGACTTGAAATTGCAAACCGCCATGGAACCAATCCAAATATTTTGGGCACTCAATGTCCATCGTCCCGGCGAGTTGCATCTCAATCCATTCGTTGTTTTTTGGAATCCCATCGAACACATCTCTCGAAAAGTGCGACAAACATATTTGAACGTGAATGATCCCACCAATTGCGTGCGAGAGGAAGAAGAACGCCCATTTCTCACCAGCCGTCGGTAACATGCTCACCAGCGTCGAATACCACGCGAAGTAAAAACCGAGCGTGGCGAATTCAATGACGCGCTGTTTCTTGGACATTTTTACCGTCGCGCAGTGAATCAACGTTTGCGCGTATAAGTTCACTCTCGCTACGGCCATGATCGGGTAGAACGTGTAATGCTGCACGCTAACAAACTTCTTCGCTAACCAATCAAATTTCAACTGTCGGTTGTGGTACAACGAGTACACGGATTCGAAATACTTCCTCGTGACTGCCAAAATCGGCATGTGTTGAATATCCGGATCGCACTCCAAAGAGTTCACGGCGCAATGATGGACGTTGTGCGTGCTCGACCACCAACTAATGCCAACACCGTTACACATGTTCCCAATGAGCCACCCGATGGCGGTGTCCAATTTCCTATTGTGGGTCACCGCGCAGTGCCCCGCGTCGTGTCCGATGAACATGCTTTGCTGCCAAAACATTCCCAACGATACGGCTCCGAGCATGTGAGAAAACGTATCCTCTTTATTCACGACCAAATGAATTGCCACGGCTAACAAAGACACCAAGCGAATGGCGATGGCGTAATAGTGCTTATAATCCGTCTTGAACTCTGCGTTCTCCGCCGTTTTCACCAACTCTCGAAAATCGTGTAAATGCTGGGGCGCTTCCTCCGAAATCTTTCTTTGAACGGCGCCAACGCGCATGGATTTCAACGTTTTCATCGCTTTTCCGTTTTCCGAGTGATACGCTCGGAACGCGTCCGTAATGTCTCTCCCGGAGTACTGTTTCAGGACGGTTTCGCCTCCCGGATGTTTTGAAATCCAACTCGAAATGTCGTACACGTCGTCACCGAAGATGACCAGTTTTGGGGAGTCCTTCGCGGTCATGTGATCGCACTCGTTCACCTGCGAAACCGTGTACGTGGTGGCGGTGCTCGCGGGAGACATATCCACATTCGTGATTGGGGAAGAACCCGAGGCGTCCTTACCGCCTTTGCCCATGATGAATACGATGTTAAAGTCCTCCTCTGTTTTTATTCCTTTTTATCGCTTTTCTCTTTTATCACCACCCGAAAATGTGTCCCGAAACGTCGCCACGTCGTTTACTCTTTTCGCGCGCGTTCGTCCGTTCTTCTTCGATCGACCAAATCTCTCTCTCGATTGAATACTCTTTTAAATATCTATCCGTTCTCAAGCAGATCCCGACTGTAAATACAATACTACAATAAGAAGTGAGCGGGGTCGGCTTTGAATAAAATGTGTGACGTCGGAGGACGCCTTTTTTGTGTTTTGATGAGTGGCTGTTTTTTTTAATGAGCGGCTGTCATGGCTGTCGGTAACAACGAAGGCGACCTTTCTCTCTTTTTGCTTTTTTTCAGACAAATTGAGCCCAACCACCAAAATACCAAAACATGTTTGTGAAATAATAGGAATACAATACGGTGATGATATATTAATATAAATAACAACGAAGACGAAAAGTAATAATCGTCAATAAGAAAAACGTTCTCCTTCATTTGCGTACGTTTACTTCTTATTAATATCGTAGAAGAAACCAACCGTGTTGCCGACTTTGATGGTGACTTTCGGAGCGCCTTCGGGAAGGCGCGGACCTCCTCGGCTACTGTTACCACCGCCGCTCTTCTCCTTATAGATGACTTTTTCGACGATTTTCTCCTTGATGATCGGTACTTCCACTTTCTTCTCGATGATTTTGTCCTTGTAGACAATCTTCTCCACCGGCTTGTCTTTGTAGACAATCTTCTCCGGACCGGGGACCTGAACTTTCTTTTCGACGATTTTGTCTTTATATACGATTTTCTCCACCGGCTTCTCTTTATAGACAACTTTCTCTTTCGCTGCTGCGCTACCACCGCTGCTACTATTCTTCTTGCTGTTATCGGTTTTGTAGACGATTTTTTCGACTATTTTGTCTTTATATACAATCTTTTCCGGACCGGGCACTTTGACCTCTTTCGTGATTACTCTCTCTTTACCCGGAACTTCCACCTTCTCTTTGACAATCTTTTCCTTGTAGACAATCTTCTCCACCGGCTTATCTTTATAAACAACTTTAACAGTTTCTTTCCCGGGAGCCTCAACCTTTTCTTTAACCACGCGGTCTTTGTACACAATCTTCTCCGGTCCGGGAACTTTTACTTTCTTCTCGACGATTTTCTCCACAATCTTCTCCGGTCCCGGTACTTTTTCGTATCTCGTAACCACTCGCGTTGGGCCCGGAACTTTCACGATTTCTTTCACGACTTTGATTCGCTCTTTTCCCGGAACCTCAACCTTGACTTCTTTCACGCGCACTTTCTCGCCCGTCGATGAGGGTGAGGACGAGAGTGCTTTCCCGACAATCGCACCGGCGAAGAATCCAATCGCAATCTTACTCAGATGATTCATAACGAATCCAACCTTACCACTGTTATCAACATTGCTCATTGGTACACCATCGGTATTCGTAGCGGACGATGTCGATGGTGGCGAAATCGAACTACTCGGCGCACCTCCTCTTCCGAGATTATACGGACTTTCGTCAAAACTCATCACCCCGTTTCTGTTCTTATAATTCTCCATTCTCGATTTCTCGAATAGTTGTATCCACTCCGGCCCTTTCTCTCTCAAGTCAATGCCCATGGGGTAATCCAACTGCATCTTCTCCGGCTGAATGCCTTCCATGGTTAATCGATATTTCAACCGTTCCCAAACGCGTTCTTGTCCTCGGGCGTTGAAATGAATTCCATCCGTAAAATAGCCTTTCGTATCGTGCTCAAACGCGACAAACAAATCCTCGACCGGTACCACGCATTTTCTACACGCTCGTTTACACGCCATCCCATACTTTTGTAGCTCTTCGTTCGACCTATCCAACCTCGCGAACGCCTTGTCGCCGTACATTTCGACTTGATAGTTCAACCGTCCTTGTTCATCCATCGCCGGTGGGGCCATAACAATCACGTGCTTCGAGCACTTCTTCGCTCGATTAATAATAATCTCCATGTTCTTCTCGTATTCCTCTAAGGGCACGTACGCGCTCGTTTGAAACTTGCTCGTTTTTTCCTCGATTGCGCTATCGTTCGTCCCAAACATGATTATCGTTAGGTGATGTTTGCGCAATCGTCGGTCGAATTTCTCGGGAAAGATATCGTCCATAACTTTTAACGCCCATCGAGTGTTGTACCCTCCGAATCCTCTCACGTACACGTCCGCTCTTCTCGTAAAGTGGTCGTTCTGTTAAACGGTGTTTGTTTGCGTTCGACGTGTTTTGTAACACAACACAACAGAGAAGTAGTAAATATTGGTTAGTTTATATTTAAACTTCTTCTTCACGACAAAATTCAAGGCGCGCGGCGATCAAATTCAAGAATAAAAAACACCAACACAGACACGCAAAGAAAGAGAACACATAACTTTGCGTAATAATAAACGAAAAGAAAAAGGAAATGAATATAAACTCTCGACGACGTACCAAACTCTCTCCCCATCCGCCTTGTTCGATCGCGCGTTGCGTCAAAGAGTCTCCGAACAGAACGATCTTCTCTCGCCGAGACGTTAATCCCATGATTTGTGTTTTTGTCTTCTGTTAATACGACGAAAGAGGAGTCCAAACTTGAAAATTTCTGAGGACTGACGATTTTGATTTGACGACCAAAATTAAAGTTTTTTGGGGGGAACCTCGAATCAGAAGAAAAAAACGAAAAGTGTTCAGAATGCTATGGAATCGTCGTGTGTTGTTGTTGCGTGTTGTTAAAAATGTCATCAACAAGGAGAACATCATCATTGTCATCAACAACTACAACAACAACAACTAATGAGGAACAGTTTTGGCGACAACGCGCGCAAATCTTGCGCAATTTGAGCCGCTGTTCATCTTCAGACGTTTCTAAACTCGTGAGCCGGTTAGATTCGGTCGTTTTTGGAAACGGGGAGGATGGAGGAAGTAGCTGTGGGTTCGTGCACGTGAAGGATACCGAAGAGGAGATTGAGAACGTGAGGAGATGTTTCCAACGGACGATGAGGAGACACGAGAGCGTGCGAGAAGTGGAGATGGATTTGTTGAAACGGAGAGAGATTGAGAGTACGAATGGAAAGAGATATGAGAAGGAGAGCAAAACGACGAGGTTGTTGGAGGAGATTTTCAACGAGAACAACAAAGTTGATGATGTTTCCACCACTCAAAAGAGCTCAAAGGAGACGAAACAGACGAAGAAAACGAAGAAGAAAGAAGACCCGTTGTCGCCGGAGATGTCTCTGTCGCCAGACGTCATCGCGGACGAGAACGATGCGAATAAGAGAAAAGTGCGACGACGAACGCCTGGCGGTGAAAAACCATCGAGGTCGCCGTTATCGAACGTGAACGAAAGCGGTATTCGCTACCACCGAGAGGTCTCTCTCGGAAAACCGCCGAGAGGAAACGTGAAACGGGCGAGGACGACGGACGATCCTTTCCCAGTAGTTCATAGCAAAGAAAACAACGAATCCAGAAAATCGTACGTGTGCCCGTTTGAGTCGTCGTTTGGATGAGTAGTATTTTAATGACACATCGTAGCAGTAGCATCCCAAACTCATCAGCGTATTCAGCGCCGAGTCGCGCCAAACGTGATGAATTTTTTCCTTCCCATCATCTGCACGTCCATACTAAACACCTTAAAAAACGGGTACGTCAACACTTTGAATAACGGCCTTAAAATCTTATTTCTTCTGGCGACTTGCGGGAAATGACTCCACGGCGCCGGTGCCGTGCTATAATCGCAATCGAGCGCGCGTAACTCCTCCATATCTTCCTCCGTGAGCGAAAACGTTTCCAAAGCCTGAAAATCGGCGTTTTCCTTCGCTCGAATTTCAGACGCCGATTTCGGAATCACAATCACGCCTCTCTGTAAATGCCATCTTAAAATCACTTTACTTGGCGTCGTTTGTCTTCTTTCTGCTATTTTTCGTACAATTTCGTTTTTAAACAACTCGCTTCCTCTCGCGAATGGAGAATACGCCGTCACCGCCACGCCCATCTTCTTTGAAAACTGAATCAACGCATCGTTCGGTAACATCGGGTGCGACTCGATTTGATTCACCGCTGGTTTAATTTCTGAATGTTTCATCAACTTTGTCAACTGTTCTTGATTAAAGTTACTCACCCCAATCGATTTCACCTTCCCTTCTCTCTTCAACTGTTCCATCGTCTTCCAACACTCCTCGATGGACGTCTCCGTATCGTCCACTAATACCGTTCCTCGTTTCCAACACACTGGCCAATGAATTAAGTATAAATCGATGTACTCCAACTGTAAATCTTCTAATGTTTGTTCCAACGCCTCTCGAACGTCATCTGGTTTCCGTCTATCGTTCCATAACTTACTCGTAATGAACACGTCCTCTCGCGACGTATCTTCGTCGCCAAAAACTTTACTCAAACACTTTCCAATCACGTGTTCGTTCGCATACGCCGACGCGCAATCCAAATGCGTCAACCCGTTCCGTAACGCCGAAGTGATGGCTAAAGTGCACTCCTCAGGTGGATTCGATTTCCACGTCCCTAATCCTAAAGTCGGTATGACGTTCCCGTCGTTTAACAGTTGCGTTCGGGAGATATCGTTTTTCTGATGTTTTTGTTTTTGTTGTTGTTGTTGATGAGATGTCGCTTGTGCCGTTTTCCTGAAAGAAGATGTGCCGGCGGCCATTTTCTTCTTCTTCTCGTTGGTGTTGTTATCACTATATCCTGAATATAATAAAGAAGATACCACAGAGAGACTCTTCCTCGATTGCATCTCTTAATCTCTTACTCTCTCTTCTCAAAGTGCGTTGTGTATTATGTAGAGTGATGATGATGATGGTTTAAAAATAGACATCTCGCCGGCAAAACTTTTTTTTTCTGTTTTTTCATTTTTCAGTCTGTTTTGTTGGTTATGGAAGACACAACACTCCACATAATAATATAGAACAACAATAATAACAACAATAATAACAACAAGAACGAGAACATTATTATGGGGGTCACGCGAACGAAGAAGAGCACGTCGTTGAAACGGAAACGGAAAGATCCCCCTGGGGACGACAACGACGACGGGTGCGTCCGTCGTTCTTTCTTTTTTATTCTTTCTTTCTCTTTTTCCAATTTTCGATTTTCGCCGCCATTGTTTTTCTCGTTTCGATGAAGCATCGCTCGCGCGTTGTTTAGTAGTATCTCATTTATATCTTCTCTCTCATACATCATCATAAATCACGTAACATAAAAACAGAAGAAGAACAAAGAGTGAAAACGTCTCCATCGGCAAGCTCACCAGTCAAATAAAAAACAAGCAAAGACGCTCGGAAGTCTACGGGAAGCTCTTACACGAACAAAGCGTAGAGAAGAAAAAACGACGTCAACTGAGACAAAAAGAAGAACTGAGAGCGTTGGAAAACGGGGAGACGCCGGCACCGAGACAAGTCCCGAAAACGATAGAAAACCAACGCGTGATAGATGAGACGCACATCGTGAGAGAAGACGAGGAGGAGATTCACAACGAAGATAAAGAGGACGAGTTTGCGTCGTATTTTTCGTTCAACTCGAGCCCGAAGATTATAATAACGACGAGTAGGAAACCGAGCGGCGCGATGTTTAAGTTTTTGGAGAATCTATTTACGGTAGTCCCGAACGCGTATTATTACGCGAGAAGAAACTACCACGTTAAAGAGATGGTGAAGCACGCCACCGCGAGAGGATTCACGGATTTGCTCATTTTCAATGAGAATAAAACGTTTAGTAAAGGTGCGCGAGTGAACGGGTTGTTACACGTGCACTTGCCGGAAGGACCGAGCGTGATGTATAAACTGACGAATTTAATTTTGAGTAAAAAGATTCGAAATCACGGCCGAGCGACGTCGCATTACCCAGAGTTGTTGTTGAATAACTTTAGCACTCGATTAGGTCACCGAATTGGACGAATGTTTGCGAGTTTGTTCCCTCAGAAACCAGAGTTTAAAGGAAGACGCGTGGTGACGTTTCACAACCAACGAGATTTCATTTTTTTTCGACACCATCGATACGTGTTCGAGGAGAAGAAAGGGGTGAGAAGAAGACACGGCGGGCACTTATCCACCGCCGAGGTAGACGAAGAGTCCTTTTCCAAGAATAGAATAAAGAAGAGTAGTAAGAGGAAGAGTAAACCGAGCTTAGCGCTTCCGTCTGGAGAAGACGAAGAGGACGGGGATGAAGAGGACGTGCAGTTTAGCGGCGACGAAGATTCCGATTCGGACTCGGACGAGTTCAAAGCTGGGAGTAGTAGCGACGAAGATTCCGATGACGACGACGACAGTAGTAGTAGCGGTAGCAGCAGCGATGATGATGATGATGATGATGATGATGATGATGATTCAGACGACGATAGCGGGGAAGATGAAGACGGTAAGAAAAAGGAGAAGAAACCGTTCGAGCGAAAGAAAAAATTGACCAAGGCTCAGAAAAAAAAAATCGCGGACGAGAACGACGATCGACCAACCTCTGTCATCGCCAGGTTGCAAGAATTAGGGCCTCGATTCACGTTGAAGCTAATGAGCGTACAAAAAGGAACGTTCGATTCAAAACACGGCGAGTTTGAGTACGTGCGCAGCACGGAAACGGACGGGACAAGAAAAAACAGACGAAAGTTTGTTCTTTAATTTTCTGGTTGTGTATCTCAGAGCGCTATTCCTACGTTAGCTAATGTTGTTGTTTTTGTTGTTATGATTCCTCCTCTACATCCTCCTCCTCTTTTGCTACTCCTACTCTCTCTCTCTCTTCCTTCCTGCCGCCATTCCTCTCCGTTATCCAGACCTAAACAATAAAATCGCAATGTGCCCGATGTAGAAATATATAAAGTGTCCGGTTTCGTGCGTCACGTAGGACCCAAAGTTTCTCCCGACCACGCAGTGCCAAGTCGGCTGGTACTTCTTATCGAACTCCTTCTTGATGTACGCGGCTATGTCTTTTTCTATTTCGTATCTCTCTAATGCCTGTTGTTGTTGTTGTTGTTGTTGTTGTTGTTGTTGTTGTGGGTATATTGCAGAAAACGGAAAATGTCAAAGAGAGTAAGACGAAGCGTCGTCGGTCGTTGAAAAAGTCAAAATTTTTAACGACCCAGACAAAGGCAAAATGTGACTTTCCACGTTCGCGCGGAGGAAGAGAAAACAAAAAAGAAGGTCTCACGCACAATTTTGGCGCAATCTACCGCGTCTTGTATGACTTCCTGTTTCGCGTGTTTTCGATGAGCGAGTGAAAGAGAGAAGAGAGTATTAGTGTTATTAGTTGTTCATCAAAAGAGACGATTCGTTTTTCTTCGCAAAAGCGTCTGTTGGTTTGACTTTCGAAAATTTTGCAACGACGAGATGACGCGCGCGCGAACTACTTTTATTCGTCGTTGTCTTTTGATGACAAACCTCTTTCATGTCCGCAGACTTGATGGACGGTTTCATTTGTCCTCCGTTGCTGTTGCTGTTCTCCATTTTGATGTTTTGTAGTAGATAATAGGCGTCGTGTGGTTGTGATGAGTGAGTGCTTCCTCTGTCTGTATCCGCGAAATAAAAAATGACGACAGAAATGGAAGTTTCGTCAAAAGAACTGAATTCAGAGACTGGAAGAAGAAGAAGGACGAGACAGTGTAGCAACAAACAGGTATGTAAAAGAGATGAGAAAAAAACTTTCGTCTGATGATGAAATGAATTAAAGAGATCCAGGAGATCACAATACACATATATTATTACGAGAACAACAATTTGATGTGAACACAACAAGCCTTTCTTTCAACAACTTCACGTTATTATTAATCGTCTCTTTGTCCTTTCGCTCGATCTTTGCCGTTGAACTGCCTATATCCGAACCACTCCAAATCCCCGGGCCATTTTGAATCCGGTTCCGGTAACTCGTTCGGGTATTTATACGCGTCCTCGTAGTATTGATTCACCCCTCCCGCTAAGTGGTATAACTTCGTGTATCCGACTTGGTACATTTCAAACGCAGCCGGTAACGAGCCGGCGCCTTTCGTGTTATCCGTCAACCCTCGGTTCTTTGGCGGTTCGCTCAGCAACGTCCCGCCCCAAATATCGACCAAGATGATATCCTGTTTCAACTCCGCCACTCGTTGCATGTCATTCACAAAGTTCATATTTTTCTTCTTAAATCCCGGCAGACGAAGTTTCGCTAACAAACCGCCCTCGATGTACGGGACGTTGATCGACCCCGGGATCGACCACTGCTCGAAATCTGGTTGAAATCTCACGTCCACAATCAGGGCGCCTTTTTTTTGCATCTGCATCGCTTTCCGAGCGTCGATGGTTGGCATTCGCTTCGTTTTCACTAAATATTGCCACGCGTCCGGCCATTCGCACATTCCTGGCCCTAAGCACGGGACGATGCCATTTTGATCCGGTTTCCCAGACGGGACGATTTGGTTTGATATTGTTGTTCTTATTATTTTTAGGGGACGATGATGACGATGATGACGACTACGAAATTGTTGTTGGTGTTGAGCTTTGCTGCTCATGCTGCTGCTCATGCTGCTGCTGCATCTCGAAGAAAACGAAGAAGAACACCTTTTCGCATCGCACACCAAGGACATATTCATCATGTTTTCACCGATGATAATGCGAGAGAGTAAACACAGCGACAATATAATAGTGAGAGATTCTTCCGCCTCCTGCTGAATTCACAAAAAATCTTTCTGTTCTTTCCCGTAAAAACACCACCAAAAGTTAATTATTGACGCGCAGAACAACAAGAGAGGAAGAGGAGGAGGAGGAGAAAAAGGACAAAAAGAAGCGCTCGAGAGGGAGTATTATATCACTAAATCATCATTAAAATGGGCGACGGCACGACGTACCGCAAATCGCTCTCGATTCCCAAAGCTTCGCTGTTAGCGGTGATTTGTTTTCTGATTGGATTCGTAACGCGCGGAAATTTAGGTGATTTATCATCGACGAAGATGATTTTGCCGACGACGCAAAAAGATGTAGACGGAGAAGATCCGAGTCCAGGGGCACTCAGAAACGCGCAAGTCATTGAAATCGACGACGACGACGACAGTGTTCACAAAGATGATGATTTGGGAGAGAAAGGCGTAAAAAATCTTGCAGGTGGAGTTACAGAAGAAGAAATGGAAGAAGAAAAGTTGAACAGCGAAGACTCGAACGCGCTGGACAAAGTCGGCGCACTTGGCGACGAGTACTTGACCGAGCTGAAATTTCAACTCCTCTCGACGTCGCCTCGGTCGGTGATGTACCGAAATTTCGCCAGCGATGCGGATTGCGATGCGATCGTGGAAGCGGCGAGGAGTCGATTGCACAAATCCGGTTTGGCGTTGAAAAGAGGCGAGACGTTGGAGACCACGAAGAACATTCGGACGAGTTCCGGGACGTTTTTGACATCAAAAATGGAACAAAGTGGGGCGTTGAAACGCGTGGAAGAGAAGATGGCGCGCGCGACGCACATTCCAGCGACGCACGGGGAAGCTTACAACATTTTACGCTACGAAATCGGCCAAAAATACGATTCGCATTACGATATGTTTGATCCTTCGCAATACGGTCCGCAAAGATCGCAACGCGTCGCTAGTTTTCTTTTATACTTGACCACCCCAGACGAAGGAGGTGAAACCGTGTTCCCGTTGGAAGGTCAAAACGGATTATATCGGTTACGCGGGATCGATTACACGAGTTGCGAGGCTGGATTAAAAGTCAAGCCGAGGAAAGGCGACGCGCTTTTGTTTTGGAGCGTCCATCCGAACAACACGTTCGATCGAAGTAGTTTACACGGCGGGTGCCCAGTCATCAGCGGGACGAAGTTTGTCGCGACGAAGTGGATTCACGATAATCGTTGGACGTTATAGGTATATATAATTGTCTTCTCGCGAGAGAACGCGTAGAAAATAGTTTAGAGTTGTTCTTATTATTAGTGGATTAAGTAGAGAGAGGTCAGAGGTGCAGAGTAGTAAATTTTTGCATTGGAACAGACACTCACAAAAGCGTCGTCACAACGACAAAAATAAAACGAGAGCAAAACAGAGTAATACTTCACACACACACAACACATAGCGAGAAGAACACTGTTATCCACATGCTCACCACAACGTCTACTCTTTCGTCGTCGTTAGCGACGTCGTCGTCGTCATCGCGTCTCCTCTCGAGAACGGACGCGAAGAAGCGGCATCATCAACGCCAACGACGACGACAACATTCATCACCGTCAGCATTTGCTTCTTCTTTATCCAAAACGAATTTTGCGACGACGACGACGACGAGGACGACAAAAGCTGGTGTTTTCAATGCTGCCACGACGCGCACCGCTCAAAACGAGAAAATCAACAGTATTAATGCTGCGTTGCAGAGGACGAAGAAAAAGAAATCGGTGGTCGTCACGTTTGCTTCTGCCGCCGCTGATGGTGCAGCAGCTCCTCCAGTTGGGACGTTCACCATCGGCATCGCGTGGTTCTTCATGCATCAAATTATCGGCGTCGCCAACGACGTGATTATGAAAGCGGCGGGACAAACTTTATCGGTGGCGCAAGTTGTCTTCTTGAGATTTTTCTTCGCGACGTTGACGATGTTGCCAGTCATGTTGATCTCTGGAAAAGACTCGTTCAAAACGGATAGATTACCTTTACACTTTGCGCGAAGCGCTTTGTTGGCAATGGGAATATTTTTGTACGCGAAAGGTCTCACCGTCGCACCAATTGCCGTGGTGACGACGTTGAATTTCACCATCCCGTTGTTCACCCTAGTCTTGGCCAGGTTTGTGTTGAAAGAGAAAGTAGACGTGAATCGATGGATCGGGACGGTGGTTGGATTTTTGGGCGTGTGCGTGGTTTTGAAACCGACTGGAGGCGCCGCCGGGCTTGGGTCGTTTAACATGTCCTGGCTTTTGATTCTAGCCGCAGCGACTATGTTTTCCAGTTTGGACGTTTTGAATAAAGTGTTTGTCGGGCGAGAATCGTTTTGGGCGATGATTTTTTACACCGCGTTGTTCACGACGTTGATCTTTTCGCCCTTCGCGTTTATGGGTTGGGTCGCGCCGACGATGACGCAGTACGGCGCGTTAGCCGCGTTAGGTGCTGGTGCGAATGCGCTTTTGTATTGTTTGTTAAAATCCTTTTCCATGGTGGACGCTAGCGCGTTGGCGCCTTTTCGATATACGGAGTTGATTTTATCCGCGGGCGTCGGATGGGTGTTGTTTAAAGAAGCCATTTCTATGAATACGATTTTAGGCGCGATGGTGATTGTCCCGAGCACATTATACGTCGTCTGGAAAGAGAACCAAAAGAAAGAAGAGTAAATCCAACATTTTAAAAGAGAACCGATGATAATGCGTTAATGTGTTTGTGTAATGAATATGATTATTTGACTTTCATTCATTGTACGTATTCGGGTACACACAAATTGCGCGATGAAATTAAAAGCAGCACCAACAATCGAACGGACACTTCCCTCCTGGTTCCCCATTCGGCCCCAAAACTCTGCCTTTGCTATCTACTTTCTGCTGTCCGTGCTTCATGTCCGTGAAATCGTCGTACGATTTATAAACTGGCAAACCGTCTTCCATCCGTCTCGGTTTGTCCACGGGAGTAAACTCTGGCACTTCCTCGCCTTTGCTGTTTAACCGTTTCCCTTTCGGTTTTTTCTGCCCGGGGAGCAGAATTTTCACGTATCCTTCCTTCTCTTTCTTCTTCTTCTTGTTGTTACTGTTATTCCTCGCGCCTCCATCGCCTTCCTCGTTACTTTCATTCTTCTTCTCCGTCTTCTTCTTCTTCACGACTTTTCCAAATATGTCGTCAATGTCGGACACCCTTTTTTTCGTCTTTTTCTCCTTCATCACATTTCCCTCCTCCTCCTCCTCCTCCTTGTTTGCGCGTTTCTTACTCCCCATTTCCTCGTCGATCGTGCGTGGTGGTAATTGATACTACTTCTCGAATACGTAATAGAAGTCTGTGCTGCCTCTGGTACGTACGTACGGACGACGCAGAGAAGAAACTGAATAAGATTCCAAACACACAAAGCGCAGCAGCCGTCAAAAAATAAT
>Ga0209631_10002330_pt1 | contig 22867 bp, 20 predicted proteins | sample COG_08_FD_184752 | JGI IMG/M metagenome (GOLD analysis project Ga0209631, IMG submission 184752) | Pelagic Microbial community sample from North Sea - COGITO 998_met_08 (SPAdes) (version 2) | ecosystem: Environmental > Aquatic > Marine > Neritic zone/Coastal water | place: Helgoland, sampling... | reverse complement strand
AATTGATGAAATTAAAGAAATTGGATACCACCCAGAGTTTTGGGGGCAAAAAGGCCACTATGGGGTAGCAATTCTAAGTAAGCAGAAACCTGAAAAGGTGCAAAAAGGTTTTGCAAGCGATTCAGCAGATGATCAAAAAAGATTCATTCAGGCCACATTTAAATGGAAGAGAAAGAAAATCATCATTATGAATGGATACTTTCCCCAAGGTGAAAATAGATCACATGAGACTAAATTTCCAAAAAAAATAAAATTTTATGATGATTTAGAAAAACACATCGAAAAACTAAAAAAAACTGAAAAGAATCTTATTGTAATGGGAGATTTTAATGTGGCTCCAACTGAATTAGATATAGGCATAGGGGAGCAAAATGTTAAAAGATGGCTGCGAGATGGTAAAACTGCATTCTTACCAGAAGAAATAGAAATGTGGAATAAAATCAAAAATCTAGGTTTTATTGATTCATGGAGAGAAGAGCATCCTGAAGAGGGTTCCATTTACTCATGGTTTGATTACCGCTCCAGAATGTTTGACGATAATCCTAAAAGAGGTTTAAGAATAGATCATATCTTGATTTCAAATAATCTCTCCAATGAAATACAAGACACAGGGATAGATTATGAAACAAGAGGCATGGAAAAACCTTCAGATCATTGCCCTATTTGGTTAACACTTAAGTAAAAAATATGGATTTTGAAAATTTTATCTCAACCTCAACAGGAGATAAATTTATATTAAAAAATAATATTCTTGAATCTAAGGCAGGAGAAAAAATACAAATATTAAATAAAATTCCCAGATTTGCACCAGAGGATAACTATACCTTGGCATTTGGACGACAGTGGAAGATTTATAGTGAAGTTCAATTAGATTCTAAAAATCAAACAACTCTCTCCGAAGATAGAATTAGCATTGCTTTAGGTAAACCATTAGATTCAATTAAAGACCTCAAAATAATTGAAGCTGGATCAGGTGCAGGTCGTTTTACTGAGATACTTTTAAAATATGGTGCAAAAGTCTACTCATTTGATTTAAGTGAGGCCGTTGATGCAAATTTAAAAAATAATTCAGGTCACCCAAATCTAACAATATTTCAGGCTGATATTGAAAAAATTCCTTTTGAAGATAATTTTTTTGATATTTCTTTGTGTCTTGGAGTTATGCAGCATACTCCAAACACATTAAAGAGTCTTACTGAATTGTCACGGGTAACTAGAAATAAGGGAATGATTTTATTTGATCACTATCAAAAACATCCAGGGCAATATCTTTCATTATACCTATTTTATTGGTTTATTATTAAAAACTTACCTGCCTCAATTCAGCATAAAGTTACCGCATCATTAACTAAAATCTTTTTTCCTATTCATTGGTTTTTCAGAGAATACGCATTTATACAATTTCTTTTGAGGCGAATTAGCCCCATCAGCTTTTATTACGGATTATTTGATTTAAGCAAAAAACAACATTATGATTTTTCTCTTCTTGACACCCATGACAAGAATACAGATCATTTCAAAAGAATGGTTACTAAAAAACAATTATTAAAAATAATTAATAAATTTAATTTTACATCTTTCAAAATCTTTAAAGGTGGTACCGGCCTTCAATGCATAATAATTAAGTAAAATTAATTTCTCTTTGATGCAAAAAAATTTCTTAGCAATTCAGCACTTTTCTGTTGAAGAATCCCATTTTCATAGTGCACTTTATGATTAAGAAATTTTTTATCTAAAAAATTATCTACAGAAATTATTGATCCTGTCTTTGGTTCAGGAGCAGCAAAATATAAATTTTTTATTCTTGCATCAACAATAGCTTTTGCACACATATGACAAGGCTCAAGAGTGACATAAATTTCACATTCATTAAGCCTATAGTTATTAATAGCCTGACTTGCATTATTAATTGCAATGATCTCAGCATGTGAAGAAACAGAATTTGTGCTTATAACTTGATTAAATCCCTTGCCAATAATCATTCCATCTTTAACTATGATTGCGCCAACCGGAACCTCATTCTCTTTAAATGCAGTTTCAGCTAATTCTATTGCTAAAGCCATGAATTTTTCTATATACATATAATTAGACTCTAGTATTTAGTCATCTTATTTAAAGAAATTTTGCCCATTCTTCAAGAGGCCTTCTTTCAGATTTGAGTGAATTAACAGGATCTTCGGTATCTTTGTAGCCAATACACATTCCGCAAAATAAAATATCATCATCATCTGCTTTCACAAACTCAGAAACACTATCATTTTTCATAGACCATGCTTCTTGTGCACAAGTATCTAAACCAACTTCTTTTGCAAGCAACATGAATGTCTGAAGAAACATTCCTAAATCAGACCACTGGGGAGGACCCATTTGACTATCAACAAAACAAAAAAGAGCGCATGGAGCACCAAAAAATTGAAAATTTTTCATTACTTGCTCAATACGTGCATTCTTATCCTCTCTTGGAATCCCTAGCAATTCATACATTTGCTCCCCAAGCTCAAATCTTGATGTTCTATAAGGCTCTTTTAATTTTGAAGGGTATATTTCATATGCAGGTAATTCAGGTTTATCCCAAGCCTCCTGAAATAAGAGGAAATCAGTCATAGATTGATTATTCAAAATAAAGATCTTCCAAGGCTGAAGATTTCCCCCGGATGGGCTTTGGGATGCCTTTTCTAGCAAATCCTTTATCACAGAATTTGAAACTGGAGTATTTAAGAAACTTCTTATAGATCTTCTTGAGGCGACAGCTTGAGAAACATTCATATATATCAATTAGTATATTAAGATTAGATCATACCTAGGAAATTTTAAAGTTTTGAATATTTATGCCTATTTTTTAAAATTATATAAATGAAAATTTGTTTTGTTATCAAAAGGTTAGATTTTTTTATATCTCATAGATTGGATCTTGCTATTAATTTAGCTAAGACAAATAGTGTAAGTGTCATTACAAATACGCATGATGAATCAATAGCGCAAATAGAAAAAATATCTAATCATGAAATTAAAATATATCACTTAGAAGAAAGAGAAGGTTCAGCAAATATTTTTTCATACATCAGTTATATATCATCACTCAAAAAACTTATTTTAAAGATAAGGCCTGATTCAGTCTATTTTGTAACTTTAGAAATGAGCTTCATTGGAGCATTGATAAATCATTTTATAAGTGTTAAAAATAATTTTTTTTTAATTACAGGTTTGGGGCCATTCTTTTTTAATTCTAGGCTTAAGTACCGATTAGCAAGGAACCTGCAAAAAATAAGCTTTCTATTATTACCAATAAAAAAGAATCATAAGTTTATTTTTCAAAATTCAGAAGATTTAAAAACTTTTAAAGATTTAGGTTTTGCAAAGAATTCTCAGATGATTCTAATTCCTGGAAATGGAATAAATATAAAGTACTTTGCTTTTCATAAGAGAGCTAAAAATAAAAATATGATTTTTTTATTTGCTTCTAGATTAGTTAACACAAAAGGGTTCAATGAGTTCTTATCTGCAGCTTTATCCATATCAAAAAAATATGACAATGCAAAATTCTTAGTAGCAGGTAAATATGATGTCTTAGACCCAGATTCAATTTCAGAAACAAATTACAAGAAACTAATGAATAGTAAAAAAATTTCATATTTGGGACACCTACCTCATTCTGAAATGAGAGAATGCTTTAACCAATCCTCTGTTTTTGTTCTCCCCTCATATGGTGAAGGCCTCCCGAAGGTATGTCTGGAAGCTGCGTCTACAGGCTTACCTATTATTACAACTAATGTAAGAGGCTGCAGAGATTGCGTTAAAGATACGCATAATGGATTTTTAATCAATCCTATGAATGCTAAAGAGCTAGAAGATGCTATGGAATCAATGATTTTATTAGATACGACAAACCTTTCTAAATATGGAAAGCACTCATCTGAAATGGTTAAATCAAAATACTCACTTGATATAATTACTCAAGAGTATTTAAAAATTAATTCAAAATGAGCTTAAAAATTAGCTTCATACTTTTCAACCCAACACATAAAAAAAACTAAAGCAGCAATCCTCTCGCCATTGTTTGTATATCTACCAAAGGATTTTATTAATTTAAAGATATAATCTTTATTAAAAATATGTGCATCTGAATCAGAAACTTTTTGATGGAAAAAATCTGACCAAACAGGCTCTGATAAAAGTTTATTAATAGGTATTGAAAAGCCTTGTTTTCTTTCGTAATTAAATTGTGCTGGCAACAGCCTTGAAGCTAATTCTTTTAATAATATTTTTCTACTTGATAAAGTTGCCTTCAGAGATGAGGGGACTTCAAGAAAAGCAAATTCAATAACACTTTTATCTAGAAACGGTGATCTAACCTCTAAAGAATTAGCCATGGAGGCCCTATCAACTTTTACCAATAAATCTTCTTTTAAATAATTATTAAAATCACAAAATGTTGCATTAGCAACTAAGTCTTCAATATATGAGTTCTTAAAAGTTTGGGTAATCTCTGGATAGTTTGTGAATTCATTTACCTTGTTGAAGATATTCCTAAAATCATTTGCATTATAAAACTCTGCAATGTTTGGGTACTCTAAATTTAAGTTTGTGCCATAAAATTCAAGGGTTTTCTTACCCTTAAACCCTAAAGGTAATGTAGATTGAAAGAGATGTGAAACGAAAGAACGAGCAAAAAATGGAAAAAATGCAGACAGTTTTCTAATTCTCAATAATTTATTATAGTGCGGATATCCTCCAAATAATTCATCACCTCCATCTCCTCCTATAGCAACTTTACAATGCTTAGAAACTGCTTTAGATAGCAAAAAAGTTGGTATCATTGATGTATCAAATATTGGATCATCAAAATATTCAGCCAAAGTATCAAATAAAGTTGGATCTATTGATGATGCTTCAATCTCGTGATGGTTACAATGATAGGTTTCTGCAATTAATCTAGCATGCTGAGACTCGTTAAATCCTTCGTAATCATTAAATGAAACATTGAATGTTTGAAGATCCTTATGATTTCTTGACGCGAGAGACACCAGCAAACTGGAATCAACTCCCCCGCTTAAAAGCATTCCAATTGGAACATCTGAAATTAATTGCTTATTAACAGCGCTCTCTAAAAGACTTTCTAGCCTATCGCATAAATACTCTTGATCATGGTTAGGATTTTTTGAATCAATTTTATCCTCTAGATCCCAGTACTTTTTTATAACAATATCTCCTGATTTAAAATTGAATTCAAGGTAATGAGCCGCATCTAGTTTTTCAATATCAGAAAAAATACTTTTTGTAGAAGGCGTATACCCCTTTGAAAATAATGAATAAAGGGTTTGATAGTTAATTTCTTTAGATGAAATATCCAAAGAAAGCAGTGGCTTCATCTCAGATCCAAAAAAAATTGATCGATCTTGATGAGCGTAAAATAAAGGTTTTTCTCCAGCAATATCGCGCGCAAGAATTACTTTATTCAATTTATTGTCAATTATGGCTAAGGAAAACATTCCTTCTAGCTTAGAAAAGATATCAACTCCCCAAACAGAATAACCAGCAACTAAAACCTCTGTATCAGATTTTGAATGAAACTCTTCTCCAAGCAAGGTTAATTCTCTTTTAAGATCAAGAAAATTATAAATTTCTCCATTGAATACGATAACTATTTCTTCGTTTTTATATGTAAAAGGCTGATGTCCTTTACTAGAGATGTCTATAATTGAAAGCCTTTTATGAGCCAGGCCAATATCCCCTTCTTTACTTTTCCAAAAACCAGTATTGTCAGGACCCCGATAATGAATAGTTTCTATTGCTGAAGAGAGCATTAAATCATTGAACTCCTTTCTAGGAGATGCTAGTTTATAGCCAACAAATCCACACATTACATGCTCTTCCTAAAGAGATCAAAAAAAATGTCATGAAAAAATTTCATATCTCAAGTAATGTTCATAGCTGATAAGATTTTTTTATTGACATCATTAACATCATATTTTTCTTTACAATAATAACGCGATTGAGCTCCCATCTCAGATCGTAAATTTTTATTTAATAGCTTATTCATTGCATTAGCAGCAGATACATAATCATACGTTGGGACTAAAAATCCATTAACCCCCTCTTTTACAGTTTCTCTACAACCAGGAGAATCTGCAGTGATAATTGGTCTTCCCATTGCCATTGCCTCAAGGACAACCCTAGGAGTACCTTCTTTATAAGAAAGTAATACAAAAACACTTGATTGTTTTATAGCTTCTATTGGATCCTTTGCATACCCAAGATATTCAATTCCATAAGTCTCAAACCAATGATTAATAATCTCACTTTCATCTATTGAATCCGGATGAAAATCAGCATAACCATATAATAAAAACCTTGCTTCAGGATAATTTTTTTTGACTATTTGAGCTGCCTTTGCATATTCAATAATGCCTTTAGACTTTATTAATCTTGCCATGCATAAAAATATGGGCTCCCGAGGAAGATCTGAACAAGAGAATTGATCTAAGTTAACTCCTGATCCATTTACCTGCTCTACTTTTTCAGGAGTAACTAATTTTTTACTTAAAAATAATAATTTATCATCTGGATTCTGAAAAAAAACAAGTTTGTTGAATCTAAGCGCTATTTTTAGAGCAAAAGAGCCTATAAATTTTATGATTTTTTGCTTAACTGTACTGCTATCAAAAATATGGCCAGTGCCAGTTATAAGAGAGTAAATATTTGTGAAACCTGATATCTTAGCAGCCAAAGAGCCTCCTAAAATTGCTTTATGGGTATACGAAAAAATTAAATCAGGGTTAATATCCCTGAAAATTTTAATTAATTCATATATAGATACTATTAGGTTAACAATATTAAAGCCTTTTCTTTGGAGTTTAATCTGGATGAATTCTATGCCCATATTTTCAATGCTTGGCTTTAAATCATCCCTAATATCAGGTGCTAAAACATATACTTTATATGATCTTAATAAGAATTCATTTAAAAAATCCAACCTGAACCAAGCAACGGTGTCTCCACTACCGCTTAGTAATATAATCTTTTTCTCAATTTTTTTTATCATAGCGGTTATGAGTTTTTTTATAGATGATTAATATTTGGAATAGTTTCTAGATACTCTGCAATTGAAGATTATTTTAATATCATCAATATTATTAAGAGTGGTAATAATGATGCTTAATTCTTGGTTGAGATTATTCATATTTAATTAATGGCTAAAAAATTTATTTTTTGTATGCCAAGACAGTCCAAAATGGCTCATCATTGCTAAATTTAAAATTTTGAAAATCTGAATCTTGTAGCATTTTTATAATTTCAGCTTTTGTAAATCGTTGCTCTAATCTTGTACCGAATCTATCAAGAGCATCTGTTCTGAGGATATAAAATGGTTCATTTCTATACCATGTCAACGGAAAATTAGACACATTAACACCAGCTTTTTCAAATAACAGAGCTCCCCTCGCTAATGGAAGATATACAAGGAAAGCTATCATTTGTGAAATGATAAATTTTAAGGAAAAAGGTAGTCGACAAATAATATTTCTAAGAAAATCTGATATTTTCCATAAAAAATAATAACTCTTAGGTTTATTATCAAATCTGTAGTACAGATAAAGAAGGAATGGTGCTCCGGACTTTAATTTTTTTGAGCATGATTGAAGGGCCAAAGGAGTATCGGGAATATGATGAAGGACTCCTAGGGAATATCCAAAATCTTGAGAGTCATCACGCAAAGTATTATTATCAACACCCGCACATTCAGTTTTAAAGTTTTTTACATCAATGAGATTTAACTTTGCCTGATCTAATGCAAGCTGACTGGGGTCTATGCAATTAAGAAATCCGACCTTTGGTGCAACAAATTTGGCCCATCTACCTGAACCACAACCCATATCAAAGCCTTCTGCATTTTTTAAATCATCAAAAGGGAAAAATTTGAAGTAGCTATTAAAAGCTGAGTCAAGAGATGCGTCATCAATCTTTTGGTGATTAAATGCGCTCCACTCTTTGCCGAAGTCATTAACTACTTTGTTATCTATATTGTTTTCTTTGGTCATGATGTAATCCTATCTTCATTATTAGTCTCTTGAATAAATATCTCTTGAAAAAACCTTTTGAGAAAAAGGTTGAATCATAGCATCAATCCTATTTGTGATAATTAAATCAGAATTCTCTGTAAACGTTTGAAAGTCATCAATGAATTGTGCACCTTCAAATTCCTGTAAATTAATTGAGGTATCATAAATAATAATCTCTATCTTATTTTTGATTAGGCTTTTGATTATCTTGTGAATTGATGAATTTCTTGAATTATCTGATCCAGCTTTCATTTCTAATTTATATACTCCAACAGTTCTGGGTTTTTGAATTAAGATTTGATTAACTAAAAATAATGCTCTCTCTTTGTTTGAGTCTTGAATGGCATTGAGGATGCTTTTAGGTGAATCATTGAATCTGTGTAATAACTGTAAAGAGTCTTTAGGCAAACAAAGACCCCCAAAGCCAAATGATGGATTATTATAATAATCCCCTATCCTGTCATCCAAACAAACGCCATCAATTACTTCTTTAGAATTGATTTTATTATCTAAACAAAAAGAATCTAATTCATTAAAAAATGAAACTCTCATTGCCAAATAAGTATTAGCAAATAACTTCACAGACTCCGCCTCCTTTGAGTCCATTATTAATATTGGAGCAGAACTATCATCAGTAGAATCTAGCAAAAGCTCTGCAAATTCATTACAAAGATCTTTTCTGCCTCCAACGATTATTCTTGTTGGATTCAAGCTATCTCTTAGAGCATTACCTTCTCTTAGAAACTCAGGAGAAAAAATAATCCTTTCAGTAGAAAACTTTTGTTTTAGGATATCTGTGTAACCAATATTAACTGTTGATTTAATAACAATCGTTGCTTTATTGTTAATTTTAAGAACTTGCTCTACAACATCTTCTATTGCAGCAGTGTCATACTCAAAATTTTTTTCGTCAAAATTTGTTGGGAGAGCTAGAATTATAAATGAGCTATTTTTTACAGACTCATTAAGGTTTGTGGTTGCCGAAATTTCTAGTTCATGCTCAGCAAGATAGCTCTGAGCAAAACTTTCTTTAATAGGCAATATACCTGAATTAAAGTCCTCTACTTTATTTTGATTCAAATCAACAATAGAAACTTGATGCTGCTTTCCAAGCATTAACGCGTTTCCGATCCCAACATAACCCATGCCAATAACAGAGATTCTATGAGCCATATTTAATCTCATTAACTCTTTTTATAAGATTGTCATTAAAATTATAATTATCTGGGGGTAGGAAAATATTTTTTGGAAGCTCTGTTAATAAATCAAAGAAATTTATTCCAGCATCTGTTTTAACAATCTCAACCTTTGTATCTAAAATTTTCATAATGCTAAAAGCTAGAGACTCCAAGGAAATAGTATCAGGACTTTTAATCATATAATCTCCAGGAGCCAACCCAAGGCCGCTCATAATAGAATTTGAGAGGGCCTCGCAGGCAGATAAATTAATATAAATATCATTTTTTGGAATCTTTATAGCCTTTCCAGCAAGAATATTGCGAATGAATGTATCTGTAACTTTTTCTCTGGTATCCCCAGAACCGAAAGTATCAAAAATATAAATATTGATAGCTTGGTTTACGCGTTCATTTAAATATCTTTTAAATAACTCTTTTGATAGGGAATAAATATTTTGACTGGGAAGGTCTAAAAGTTGATGGTAGCTTAATGCATTAACTATTTTTAAATTATTAAAACAACTCAATTCCTCAATCACTCTGCCTGGGAATAAAATATTAGCTTCGATTAAGCTCTGAAGATCTTCATATTCATTGACATGAGGCTTATAAAGAGTTGCTAAATTTATTAAAGTATCTGAAGGGTTTTGTATTACTAGCTCTTGAGAAATTTTATTTTCAGAAATATCTCCGTTTTCATAGATTTGAACTTTTCTGCTGCGAGTAAAATTAATAATTTTAATATATTTTTTAGCGAGAGCTTTAAGAAGATTTCTTCCAATAAAACCTGTGATTCCAGTGACATAAATTGCTTTTTCCATTGTCTCCATAATAACTCAGAAAGTAATCAGAATATCGTTTTAGCGGACATGTATAAGCTTACCCAATCGAGCAGTTTGTTTAAAATAAATTTTAAAAAAGTGAATGATATTAATCTCAAAACTCTCTGAAAAAATAAAAGTGGGCTTATATAAGATTCAACTTCCTAGCCTTTGCTGGACTGCAAATCAAATAATTACCATACTCACCACCAATTAAGCTATCAACTTTTTGATAGATCTCACCCTCAATTGTCTCCTCTACTCCACCAAATGGTTCGTTAATATAAAAGAAAATATAGTCCAAATCAGCAAATTGCTTTTCCAATGATAATGCAACATGATCTCTAATTATTTCAATCAAAAGTGTTGGTTGAAAAGCTCTAAAATGTTTTTGAAAACCCTCAAAAACCTCAGGTTCATGAGTTTCTACATCTATTTTCATTAAATCAATGTTCTGAATATTATTATTTTGAATAAAAGTATCTAAGGTAATTAGGTCAGTCTCTACTTTATGTAATTCTGTTGTCTCTACACCTCTTCCCTCAGCCACATCCTCTATATCCATATTAACTATGACAGACTGAGTAAAAGGCTCATTATCATCAATAAAAGACCCTTTTCCATCCTGATTTGAGACAGCTTGCTTATAACATGCAACATCATAATTATTAAGATCCATATTTTTTTTTAGTACAGCAAATACTCTATCTACGCACTCAAACGCATAGACATTTGCATTTTGATTTTCAGATTTTGCAATAAGTGAATAAATACCGCTATTTGCACCTAAATCAAAAATAGTGTCTGCGTCTCTAGACATTCTTGACCACAAGTTAAGAGAATGAGGTTCAAAACCATCTAAACCTTTCCAGAAAAGCTGATTCTCAATAACTGTAGCTGTATGATACATCTTAAAAGTATTGCTTCCTGAAAATACGTTGAAAACTCCTTTGAAAACAAGGTGTTGATATATTTTTTGTGGTGGCGAATATATAAATTTAAGCATCAAAAATATATATTTTTTAAAAGGCATCAAATCAAATAAAGTCTTGGCAATTTTTTTAAGCATACTAATTTAAGTTAGGGAAATGAAAATCTTATGATAACAATTATTATTTAGATGATCGAATATTTTTGTCTGTATATTGATCAATCAAATAAATGACTATGGTGTTCTGATTTCATACAAAGAGAATACCTTTTATAAAAAATATTTTGATAATTGTTTTTAAAAGAAAGGGTAAAATGTTCTATGCACAAAACCGGACGTAAGAAAAAAGTTTTATACATTTCATATGATGGAATAATGGAGCCCCTTGGATACTCTCAGGTTTTAAAATACCTAGAGCGGCTCTCAATAGACTTTGAAATAACATTAATCAGTTTTGAAAAAAGTGGTTCTATAAGCGCAACTAAAAATTTTTTACAAATGAAGGAATACTGCATTGAGAAAAAAATTAATTGGCAGCCAAGAAAATATCATCAAGGTTTATTTTTAATTTCTTATCTATTTAATATAACAAGCATATTTTTTTCACCTTTTTTTCAAATGCTAAAAAATAGACATCAAATTATTCATATTCGAAGCTACATGCCAGGGCTCGGAATACTATTCTTGAAAACTTTGTTCAATTTTAAATTTATTTTCGATATCAGGGGCTTTTGGGCAGATGAAAAAGTAGATAGATTGGGTTGGTCAGAAAATTCATTGAAATATAAATTCTTTAAAAAACTTGAAAGTCAATTATTTAAAAAAGCTGATATTATCGTAACGCTAACAGAAGCATCCAAAAAATTTATTATTGACAAATTCCAAAAACCAACTAACTCAGTAGAAGTTATTAGAACTTGTGTTGACTTCTCGGAATTTAATATCAATCAGCAATCTTTAAAGACTTTTAATACAAATTCAAAATTAGTAATTGGATATCTTGGATCAATTGATACAGCATATGATTTTAATTCTTTTTTAAATTTAATTAAGGATTTAGAAAAAAGAGCCTTAAAAATCCACCTAAAAATCTTATCTAAAACTACTCCTGAAATTGTTTTAAATTACTTAAGAATTAATAATCTAGAGCATTTACAATATGAGGTTCTATTCCTTAACCGCAATCAGCTCTCAGATGAAATTAATCAATTTGATCTTTTGGGATTTGCTTTAAAACCAAGTTTTGCGTTGATAGCATCAATGCCAACGAAGATTGGTGAGTCGCTTGCATGTGGAACTCCGATAATATGTAATAATTTTAATAAAGATATTGAAGAAATGATTGACTTATATCAAATTGGGATTTTGCATGATTTCACTAAGGAGCTAGAGCAAGAAAACTATGAAAAAATTATTTCCATAATTCAAGATAAGTCAACTCCTAATAGATGTCATGAATATTCTAAAAAACACTTTTCTTTGACCTTGGGCACAAGTAAATATTTTGAAATATACAAAAATTTATTATGAAAGAAATACTAATTTTATCCCCATATCCTAAAGGTGTTGCTGCTGGCCAAAGACTCAAATATGAGCAATATTATGATTCATGGGAACAAGAAGGATACAATCTGACCAAATCTTCATTCTTTGATAAAAAAACTTGGGATATTTTATGGAAAAAAGGGTTTTTATTTACAAAAATTCTGGGCACATTTAAAGGTTATTTTAGACGCATTAAAGATCTCCTTAGGCTTAGAAAATATGAGATTGTATATATTTTTATGTGGGCAACACCCATAGGCTTCCCTTTATATGAGTGGCTCATCTTAAAAAGTGGAAAAAAAATAATATATGACTTCGATGATGCTGTCTTTAGCTCATCAGATTATCTGTCATTATTAAAAGGAGGATATAAATCTCGCTTTCTTATTCAACATTCAAATCAAGTTATTTTAAGCTCGCCATTTTTAATTGATCACTGCGAAAGAAACAATAATTTTTCTAAAGTACAATACATTCCTTGCAGTCTTGATTTAAAACGCTTCCAACTGAAAAGTCATGAATGGTCATCAAAAATTACTTTAGGTTGGACAGGCACTTTTAGCTCTAAAAAATATCTTGATTCAATCAGAGAGGTTTTTTATGAAGTTGCTAAATACATGGATATTAAAATTATTCTTATAACAAACTTTGACTATTCGCTTGAGGGGTTAGATTATGAGATTATAAGATGGAAAGAATCAACAGAAATTGAAGACCTTCATAAAATTGATATTGGTCTTTACCCGTTAATAGAATCTGAGTGGGCTTTAGGTAAGGGGGGTCTTAAGGCATTGCAATATATGGCAACAGGCATTCCTACGATTGCTACTGATTTTGGCACTGTTCAAGATTTTATGATCCATCAAAAGAATGGTTTTTTAGTAGTCACCATTGAACAGTGGGTAAATGCAATAAAGACTATCGCAAAGAGCCCAAAATTAAGAAAGAGTATTATAATGAATGCCAGAGATACTGTTGAAAATAATTATTCAGTCTCATGTAATAAGAATAAATATTTAAATATTTTTGAAGAGCTTTCCAAGGGATCAAATTGATTATCAAAAAGAAATGCAGTGTTTGCGATGGCAGAGTTGATGAAATTATTGATTTGGGGCTGTGTCCTCCTGCAAATAATTTTGTAAAGCATGCAGATCAAACCGTTCGATCGTATCCTTTAATTATAGATTTCTGCAAGCAATGTTTCTGCATTCAACTTCGTCATTGCTTGTCAAAAAATGAACTTTATAGCTATTATACTTACAGCACTCCTAAAATAGATTCGCTTGAATCCCATTACTCAAACTTATTAGAAAAACTTAATAGTTTAGGTTATGCAAATCAACAACAATCATGCATAGAAATAGGAAGCAATAATGGTAATTTATTAAAATTTTTGGAGCCATGCTTCAATGAAACTCTTGGAGTAGATCCAGCAAAAAATATTGCTAAACTTGCAATAGATAAAGGAATTAATACTGTCATAGATTTTTTTTCAAATAAATTAGCTAAAGAGATTTCAGAAAAATATCAAAAGTTTGATGTTGCCATAGCCAGGCATATGTTTGCTCATAATGAAGATCCTGCCGAGCTGCTTTCAGCAATAAGCTTAATTCTTGAAGATGATGGTGTTTTTTTAATAGAAAATGCCTATGCTTTAGATACTTTCCAAAATGGAGAGTTTGATCAAATCTATCATGAGCATATGTTTTATTTTTCTGCCCTCAATATCTCAGCTTTGATGAAAAAATTTAATTTTGAGCTTATAGATTTTTCTCACTCAAATGTGCATGGAGGGTCAGGAGTTTTTATTTGCGCAAAAAAAGGAAAGCATGTCCCAAGTCCTTCTGTTGAAGCAGTTTTTAAGATTGAGAGGGCCGCTTTTAAAGAAAATAAAATTTTTGATGACTTTAGATTTCAGATAGAGTCTAACAAAACAAAGGCACTTGATCTGATAAATAGTGAAATTACTAATGGTAAGATAGTTGGAGCCTATGGTGCGCCAGCAAAAGCCTTTACTGTATTTTCATTCTATGAACTAAATAATAGCGCTATAGCTTTTTGTATTGACACCACTCCAACAAAAATAGGAAAAGTGTTTCCTTATTTTAATATTCCAGTTATGTCAGAGGGTGACTTGAAACACCTTGAATACAATACCATCATAGTAAATGCTTGGAATTATAAAGAAGACATAATAAAAAAGGCATCCTCAATATTCAAGAAAGGTACTAAACTAGTCTTCTTAATACCAAACCTTAATATATATATTGTGAAATAGTGGCTGAAAAAAAAATACATAATTTCTCAGAAATTCAGCTAGTTTCTAGAGAAAAATTTGTTTCAGAATTAGGCTCTTTCTCTGTAACCTTTGAGTCTGGAAAAACTTTACAAAATAACTTCTATCAAGATTCAATATCTATCTTGGAAAATATCAACACACTTAAAGGAATGCATTTTCAATCTGGTGAGTTTGCTCAAGCAAAACTTGTAACTGTATTGCAGGGAGCCATTTTAGATTATTTTATCGATCTTCGAAAAGATTCTTCTACATACTTGGATTATGGGAAAGTTCTTTTGGATGATGGAAATAATGATATGTTATTCATCCCAAAAGGTTTTGCTCATGGCTACATAACACAAAAACAAAAAACTATTATAAGTTACAAACTTGACGCCGCATACAATCCTGATTTCGAAATAACATTACTTTGGAATGATCCTAAAATAAATATTCAATGGCCTGAAGTAAATAATATGCATATCTCAAAAAAAGACATAGAAGGGCTTGAATTTAAAGAAATTGAGAAATTATTATGACTAAAAACTATCCTTATAAGAAAATATTAGTTACTGGGGGCTGCGGTTTCATTGGCTCAAGTTATGTTCTTAATATTCTGGAGAACTATGATGATATCCAGATTTTAAATATTGATTTAATGACATATGCAACATCAAAAAAAACATTAGCATTACTTTCTAAAAATAAAAATTTTTCTCATTTGGCTCTTGATATCTCAAACTACTCTTCAATCGAAAGCGAGATATTAAATTTTCTCCCAAATTTAATAGTAAATTTTGCAGCCGAATCTCATGTTGATAATTCTATTAATGGAGCAATGCCATTCATCAATTCAAATATTTTAGGTGTTTTTAATCTTCTGGAAATATCAAAAAATTTAGCTGCTCAAAATAATGAAATTTTTTTATTCCATCAAATTTCAACAGATGAGGTTTATGGTGATCTTGAAATTAATGATCCTGCATTTACTGAAGACCACCCTTATAACCCAAGCTCTCCATATTCAGCAACAAAATCATCAGCAGACATGCTTGTTTCAGCCTGGGGAAGAACTTATGGTATTCCATATCTAATAACTAATTGCAGCAATAATTTTGGTCCTCGCCAGCATTTTGAGAAATTAATACCCAAAGTTATATTTAATGCCATAAATAATATTGATATACCAATATATGGAAATGGGCTAAATATCAGGGATTGGATTTATGTTGATGATCATACTCAAGCAATTATAGAATTGCATAAAAAAAATTTTGATTCAGATAGATTCAATATTGGCGGCAATAATGAACTTTCAAATATAGAATTAGTAAATGCAATCATTGAAATTTTAAAATCTAAATATAACCTTAATCCAAAAATTAATTTTGTAGAAGACAGAAAAGGTCATGATAAAAGATATGCAATTAATATGAAAAAAACTCATGACTTTATTGGAGAATTACCTAAAAATAGTTTTCAGATAAATTTAGAGCAGACAATATCATGGTATATAGAAAACTCTAAATGGTGGGATTAGTTAAAAAAAATTTGAGATAAAAATATGAAAGGAATTATTCTGGCTGGCGGTCATGGAACAAGGCTCAGTCCTTTGACATCAGCCACTTCAAAACAACTGTTGCCAATTTACGATAAACCACTAATTTATTATCCACTGGTAACATTAATGGAACTACAAATAAAAGAAATAGCCATAATTGTTAAATCAAGTGAGCAACAAAAGTTTTATGAGTTATTAGGTTCAGGTGAAAAATTTGGTATTCAAATAACTTATTTGATGCAAGACAATCCAAATGGACTTGCAGAAGCATTTATAATTGCTGAAAATTTTATTGGTGATTCTAATGTAACATTAATTTTAGGGGATAATATTTTTTATGGAGATGGTCTGAAACTATCGCTTTTAAAGCAGTTTAAAGATGGGGCTAATATTACATGTTGTAAAGTTAATGATCCAGAAAGATATGGTGTAGCTAGAGTAAAAGATAATAATGTTCTTGAAATAATTGAAAAACCCACTGAATATGTTTCTGATTATGCTGTAACTGGCATTTATGTATATGACAATAGCGTTATAAAAAAATCTAAATCACTATCTCCTTCGTCCAGAGGAGAGCTTGAAATTACAGATCTCAATAACTTATATATTAGAGATCGCCAATTACAAGCTTCATTTCTAGATTCGGAGATGGTTTGGATGGATACTGGAACTTTTGATTCTCTGTATGATGCTTCCTCACTAGTAAAAGCTTTACAAAATAGAAGCGGCCATCTAATCGGATCACCGGAATTAACAGCCTTTCAAAATAACTGGATGACAAAAGATGAGATTAAAGAAAGTTTAAACTTTAATAATTCTTATATGCAATCTCTGCATTCTTCTTTAGACGCATTTAAGTAAAAAAATTAATCATGATTGATCCAAAGATTCTAACCATTGCTGAAAAATTACAACACTCCAAATCCTAAATGACCAATCTCTTTTGCCACTCAAGTGCTCGTTCCAAATTCTGTTAACAATCCTAGGTTCTAAATACCCTTCTTGCTCAAGACGATTGAAATTAATAAGCTCTTCAACCCATGGACGAAGCGGTCCACGCAACCATGCACCAAGTGGAATTCCAAACCCTGCTTTTGGTCTTTCTATTAATTCTTTTGGGACATGTTTATATAGAATATTTCTAAGAACTGATTTACCTATTCTACCTTTAATTTTAAATTTAATAGGTATTCTTTGTGCTAGCTCAACTACCCTGTGATCTAAAAATGGGACACGAGTTTCCAGACTATTAGCCATGGCAGCCCTATCGACTTTACACAAAATATCATCAGGAAGATAGCTAATTGTATCCCAGTACATCATTCTTGATTCTGGAGATTCTAGGCCTTGCTGGGGTAACTGATCATCAATTAAATTAATTAATTCTGAGGATACCTTTGAGCTTCCTTTAACCAAGGAATCAGGGTTTGACCACTCAGATACTAAGCTTTTATATAAAGCATCTATGGAGTTAACGTTCTTTAAGCGCAAAGCAGTTTTTGTAATCTTATCTCCCAATCTATTAACTCCCATAGATTCTGCTCGAGTTACATTATATATATCACCAATCTTGTCCCAAAACCCCATTGGAAGACTTCGGATGGAACTCCCTAAAAGTTTTCTTATGTGAAATGGAAGCCAATTTATTTTTTTCCAAAGATTGGGTACCATTAAATATCTATTGTAGCCTCCAAATAATTCATCACCAGCATCGCCTGATAGAGATACAGTAACTTCTTTTTTTGCAGCCTGAGAAACAAAATATGTTGGAATTTGAGATGAATCTGCAAAAGGCTCATCATAAACTGAAGGTAATTGAGGAATGAATTTGAGAGCATCCTGTGAAGTTACTCTCATTTCGTGATGATCAGTTTTTAAATGAGAAGCAACTGATTGAGCATATTCTGATTCATCAAATTGAGTTTCTTCGAAGCCAATAGTAAAGGTTTTGATTGGTGCAATGCTTTGTTTTTGCATTAATGCAACAATTGCTGAGGAATCAACACCTCCTGACAAAAAAGCTCCTAAAGGAACATCTGCTAAACTTTGAATTGAAATTGTTTCATTCAATTGAGACTCTAAAAGATTGGAAGCTTCGAGCTCATCATTGATTTGATGATTAGCACATTTATTAACAATGTCTTTGAATCTATACCACTTAGAAATCTTTATACTTTCATACTGAAGTTCGTTCTGATCTTGAAAATGGAATAAATCAGTTGGTTCTTTCTGGGGAGGAGATTGCATCGATAAAATACAACCAGGCTCTAGCTTATAAATACCCTCAAAAATACTATACGGAGCTGGAACATACATATACTTGAAATATTGTTTTAAAGCTTCTCTTGAAATATTATTCTGAAATCCAGGGTAAGCTCTTAAAGCTTTTAATTCAGAGCCGAATGCAAATACTTTCTTATTTCCAACATTAATCCACCCAAAATATAGAGGCTTTTCACCAAATCTATCTCTGATTAAATGAAGGGTTTTGCTCTTACAATCCCATAATGCCATAGAAAACATGCCAACTATTTTGTCTAACGTTTCTGTGATGCCCCATTGCTCAAACCCAGCTAGCAAAGTTTCAGTATCTGAATGACCATTCCAATGAAAATTAGGATTTAGTGTGTCAAGCTCTTTGCGCAATTTTATGTGATTATAAATTTCTCCGTTCAAGACAATGGCATACTGCTTATTTTTAGATAACATCGGTTGATGGCCTGAAGCAGAAATATCAATTATAGAAAGACGTCTATGCCCAAAAGCTATAGGTTTTTCAATATCAAGCCAGATTCCGAAATCATCAGGACCTCGATGCTCAAGAGAATTGGCCATCGCAGAAACATTTTGCTCCATCGCACTTAGAGTATCTCCTGTCCCGTTAAGATAAAAACCGGCAAAACCACACATTCTAGGATTCCTTAAAAATAATTAATTTTACTGCACTGGCCAGCATTAATGAATGATGAGAAAAGAAATAATTTACTTATAAGATATCTCTTGATCCAAGAAGAGATTTAATAATGCGGGTAAAGCTATGCAAAGCGGGGAAATAAACATAAATATATTCCTGCAGTCTCCTGGAAAAAGATGATGCTAGATACCAATTATCTCTGAAGCGAATTTTCCCTTTCATGTGCTTAGAATCATCCTCCATTGCATCTTTGCTATATGAACTATCAAGCCTATAAAGAACTATATTTAACATTGGTCTAAGTTGACTAGACTGATTAGGGGTTCCCCTATGCCATACATTAGATGATCGGATTAGACCATGCCCTTGTTTTGATTCTATTTGTTGAGTAAATCTCGATATTCCACTTAATAAATATTGAAGATAAGTTCTTTGCTCAAGATGAGAATCTGGAATAATTTTTATTGCTCCATTTAATTTAGTGGTATCAATTAGAGGAATATTTAAAATAAAGGATTCCTCATTAAAATCTCCGTCAATGTGAATGTGTTGAAGTTTTGAGCCAGGAAGGTTTACATTACAACCAATAGATAGATAATAATCTTCTAAATTAATCTTAAAAAAATTTGCTATTTCCTGCAAGCAGGTAGTTTCACTTAAATATTTTTTAATCAACAGGCTTTCTTCTCCAAGAACGCAGTTAAGATGTCCTGAGACTCCCCCAGCTAATGTTTTAGTATCTTTTTGATACTCTAAATAAGCATCATTAATCTTCTGAAAAAGACTGTCACAGTAATCTTTTTCTAAGCATTTTCCAATTAGCTTGTAGCCTGTTTTCATTAATTTAATAGATTTGTACTATTTGAATAATAGCAAAAAAAACTGAATATTAATTTAAAAAATTTTTTGAATATCATATCCATTGATATTAATCTCATTCCCACTCAATAGTTGCAGGTGGTTTGCTAGAAATATCATAAACTACCCTACTAACTCCATCTAACTCATTCACAATTCGATTTGAGACATGTGAAAGAAAATCATATGGAAGCCTTGCCCATGTAGCAGTCATGAAATCCACTGTCTCAACTGCTCTAATCGCTATTACATCGGCATATCTCCTCTCATCACCAACAACTCCAACTGATTTTATTGGAAGAAATGCACAAAATGCCTGGCTTACCTGATCATATAGACCCACCTTTATTAATTCCTCTATAAATATGGCATCAGCATTTTGAAGAGTTAAAACTTTTTCTTGAGAAATCTCTCCCAGAATTCTTACTCCTAATCCTGGGCCTGGAAATGGATGCCGATTTAACATTTCGAATGGTAGGCCAAGTTCAGATCCTATCTTCCTGACCTCATCCTTAAACAAATCACGTAAAGGCTCGACTAATTCCATCTTCATATCATCAGGGAGGCCTCCAACATTATGATGAGATTTAATCACCCTAGCCTCTTTAGATTCTGATTCAGAGGATTCAATTACATCAGGGTAAATGGTCCCCTGGGCCAAAAAATTAATATCATCTTTTAATTTAGCAGCCTCATTATCAAAAATATCAATAAAAGTTCTTCCAATAATTTTTCTTTTCTGCTCTGGATCTGAAATACCTTTTAGATGTCTATAAAAAACTTTTTTTGCATCAACGACTAATAAATTTAAATCCATCTTATCTTTAAATAAATTTTCTACATCTTCAGCTTCATTTTTTCGAAGCAATCCATTATCAACAAAAACACAAATTAAATTTTTTCCAATCGCTTGATCTAATAGCATCGCTGTAACAGAAGAATCTACTCCTCCTGATAGACCAAGTAATACCTTTTGATCTCCTACTTTTTCTTTGATTTCATTTATTCGTTGCTCAATAAGATTTTCCATTTTCCATTGAGATGCACACTTACATATCTTAAATATAAAATTTTCTAACACTATATTGCCCTGTTTGGTATGGGTGACCTCGGGATGGAATTGCAATGCATAAATAGGTTTTTGGGCATGCTCCATTGCAGCTATTGGAGCTGATTTAGTTGAAGCAACTAAATTAAATTCATCTGGTAGAGTTGTTACATGATCTCCATGACTCATCCAAACATCCATTGAAGATCCAGAGCTGAAGCCATTAAAAAGTAATGATGGTTTTTCTAATAAAATCTTAGCATAGCCAAATTCTTTGTTTTTTGAGGAAGAAACCTGCCCCCCAAACTGCTCTGCAAGAGTTTGCATACCATAACAAATTCCTAGGACAGGCATATCTAATTCAAAGATAATTTTAGGGATTCTTGGAGTATTAGATTTTGTAACTGATTCAGGGCCTCCAGATAAAATTACTCCCTTAGGATTAACAGATCTAATTTTTTCAGTTGAAACATCCCAGGGAAGAATTACCGAAAACACATTCAACTCTCTGATTCTTCTTGCAATAAGTTGAGTGTATTGAGAGCCGAAGTCTAACACCAAAACTGTATCAATATTTTTCTTATCTAAAGAGAGATTGTTGGAACTGCTCATACTTAATAGTGAATGAATGAATTTATATTATAAAGGAAACTATATTAAACCTTTCTTAAGATATAAAAGGTTTAATTTTTTTAGCAAGATCAGAAAGCTCAGGCTTAAACTCAATAATTTCATCCATGGATAAACCCTCAAGCTCATGGGGAAAAACAAGCCATTTCTCAGTTTCATGAATATAAAAGTCAGGTTTTCTATCTGTTTTATTTTTCTTTGGTTTGAAGTATGGAGTGGCTACTTTAATTTCAGGTGTATTTTTTTTACAAGCAGTTTGAAGATCTAAAATTATTTTTTGAATGGATATGCCAGTGTCATGAACATCATCAACTATTAGAAGTGAATCTTCTGATTCAACCTGCTTAATAATATAGTTCAAACCATAAACTTGAACCTGACTATCTCTCTCATCTATTCCTTTATAGTGGGAAGTACGAATTGCAATATGATCTGAAGATACACCGAGGACGTCCAAAAACTCCTGAACCGCTATACCAATTGGGGCTCCGCCTCTCCAAACGCCAATAATGTAATTTGGACGATAGCCACTTTCATAAACTTGCCAGGCAAGCTTGAATGAATCGCTTAAAAGCTCTTCTGCTTGAATAAATAATTTATCCATTAGTTTTTAATAACTAAATCAATAGCTCATGCTCAATCGAACCATAAATTGACGAGGTGGAATAAGCTCTAATCCAGTTGCAGCAACCCCAAAGACATCGGTCATACTTGAATTAACCCCATCTTCATCTGTTGCATTAAGAATCTTGAAGTCTAGCTCCCACTTATCTCCGACAAAATCAATGCTTGCGGTAAGATTCAATAAATCATATGAATCAATAGCATCAACAATAGAGTTATTTGATACTCTTTGTTGGAAGTCTCCTCTTTGAATGTACTGCATTATCCCAGTAAACATACTTCCAGAAGCAAGCGCTCTTTCATAAGTAAGACTAATATCAGCTGAAAACTCTGGACTTTTTGCTAATTCATTACCCTTAACATTTTCTCTTAAACCATATCGAAGATCTTCTTGGCCAAAGAAATACTGATATGCATCAACA
>Ga0209631_10002324_pt1 | contig 22898 bp, 26 predicted proteins | sample COG_08_FD_184752 | JGI IMG/M metagenome (GOLD analysis project Ga0209631, IMG submission 184752) | Pelagic Microbial community sample from North Sea - COGITO 998_met_08 (SPAdes) (version 2) | ecosystem: Environmental > Aquatic > Marine > Neritic zone/Coastal water | place: Helgoland, sampling... | reverse complement strand
CCCGCCGCAACTTGGCAGGCGAAAACAACCAGATCACAGGCCTCACCGATTGGATCAGTATTCTTAACAGTGTGCTGTCTTCTGATGCCACCATTGATGGTCTGCGTATCGCTGAACCCGATGGCAACGATGCCCACAACCAACGCCGCCTCGCAGGCTTCGGACCCTCCGCAGCCCAGTCATCAGCAGGCACCGCCCAACAGCAACAGCAGCCACAGGGCCGCAGTCCAGCCGTGCAACAGGGCATCGATGACAACCGCGCCCAGCTTGAGAAACTGCGCCAAGGCCTTGCAGCAAACAAAAGCCTGACCCCTGCCGAGCGCGGGAGACTGCTGACTGCCCTCGATGAACTGCAATATAACCTTGGCAGTGACCCCGCAGTGGCGGCTATGGATGTCGTCAGCAAGCTCAAGTCCGACGGCATCAGCGAAAGCCTAATCAACCGACACATCATGCCTTACGTTGAACGTGTGTTGAGACAGCAAGCCCGCAGTGGCCGTCGTCAGCAGCCCCCGACAAGCACCGGCGGCACCGATCTGGCGTTTGACGAGGACTTCGACGCATCTAAGCCTGCGCTGACTGACAACGTCCCAACTGGAGAAGTCAGTGGCACCCCACTAGAGAACAGCCTTGCACGTTCTTTTGATTTCGCCCGCCGCAAGGTTTACACCAAGGGCCGCGATTTTAAGCTTGATCTGCAAGCCAAATCACTAGCATCGCAGAAAAGCGCAGGCATTGATCTGACACAGGTCACCCCAGAGAACATTGATCGCTTGGCTGACTTTGTTTACGCGGACGCCTTGGAAGCAATCAAAGACAACCAGAATGCCATTGGTTGGTATGATCGCACCGTTACCGAGGCCCTAGAGACATTGGGCGAAGTCTACCCCGAAGTACTCACAAGCCCTAAGCACAAGCTCCAGTTTGTTTGGGCATTGGCTGTGACGTCTAATGGCCTCAAGGTAGACAAGAACTTTGAATTAGCTGCCGAGGTCTATGAGACTTTGCAGCGCACAGGTCGTTTCCCAAGCAAGGCAGGCATAGGGACCGCAGCCAAGGGTATAAACAGTGGTCTAAAAATGTACCACACAATGCTCGACAAGTTTGACGGTGACCATGTACGGCTTGCGGACTTTATGAACTCACAGGTACCTGTGCGAACAATAGAAAAAGAATACAAAGTTGATGTCACCGGCGAAGGCAAGGGAACCCTTGTTCGCGGTGCCTCAATACTTGGGCCAAAGATCGGCAACGGTTTCTTTAGCAATCTATATGGCAACTTCGACGCTCTCACGATGGACCGCTGGCTTATGCGGACTGTCGGACGTTGGCGCGGTACTTTGGTTGTGCCAAACCCTGCTATGGAAAAGAAGAAACGCGGCGAGATCAAAGACCTGATCAATGGGCTGTCAAACGCCGAGCGTCGGGTGCTTCGTAAGCTTTATTCTAAAGCGCCTGTAACCATAAAACCCAATATGTCTGTCGCGCAGTTAAACGCTTTTGCACAGGCTACAGCCAAGCTGTCTATGGACCCAGCATGGCGCGAGGTGCTTAACCTTTTAAGCCCTGAGATACGCAAATCTGGCAACGGTTTGTCGGGCTACTTAGACGGGCAGCAAGAGGCTCCAAAAGGTGCCGCAGAGCGTAATTTCATCCGTGAGGTATTTACCCGCGCTCTTGGACGCCTACAGGACGAGCCTGCTATACGCCAAAACAGCAATCAACAGCTAACTATGAGTGACCTACAGGCCCTGTTGTGGTATCCTGAGAAGCGCCTATATGATACAGCAAAGCAAACCGAAGGGAATGAGAGCCGTGGATACGAAGACGATGATGCGCCTGATTACGCCAACGCTGCTCGAAAAGTCGTCGAAGCAATTAAGCAAAGAGACGGACTGGGATCTCTTAGCGGAGATGGACGCGGAGGACGAGGGCCAGCCGGTCCCGATGCAGGACAATCCTTCGACCAAGACCTCGCCCAACAAGGGAATACTGGAGTCCTAGCGACCCCTCCTGCCCAGCAGCCGCAACAGCAATCCCCATTTAATATGAAGTCGCTCGTCAACAAGATGCTCGGCTCCCAGCCTGCTACACCCGATCAGGTAAAAGCACAGCTTCCCGAGTTACGTGCAGTCTTTGAAATTGGTAAGAAGGGCACCAAGTACGAGAACGGCATTCAAGACATCGACACGGCGCTTGCGCTTGCGAAGGCTCTAAATATCACCGTTAAAATGTTTGATGACCAAAAAGCAATGATTTCTGATTATGGTCAGTCTAATAGCGAAATGGTACGGGGTGCATTTAGGCGAGGACAATCCAATCAAGAGGGCACCGTATGGGGTTTAAATCCAAACGCGGTTGCGCCCAAGCTTGGTGTGATAACTGATTTATATAGCGTCACCACATTATTACATGAAATCGGCCACGGCATCGCCACGGGTCCCTCTGGCTTTGGTTTTACAAATGAGATTGATGCCAAAGGTTACAATGATCTGACTGGGCAACGTACTAGTTACAATAGCCGTAGTTTTGAGAGTGCTTTGCTGCCCTATTTGGAAATAGAAGGCGCAAAGAACAAAAGTGCTATCGTCAAAGAGCTTATAAACCTACAGGACAAGGTTAAAGTTTACTTAGAAAACAACCCGCAGCAAAAACGAGAAATACGCACTCTTGCCTCCGCAATAGAGTTCTTTGAAGAAGAGAAAAAGAATACTGCGGAGCTGATAGGGTCCAAGGCTTTCGCTGAAGATAACTTTATGCAGCAAGTATTTAAAGACCACGAAAAGAAGCTTGATAACCACCGCACTTACATCCGAAGCCTTAAAGAAATCGCTGTAGACCCTGTTTGGGTGTACCTTGCAAACCCAAAGCTTGCAAAGAAGGTGATGCCGCTTACGGCAAAGGTTTTACAAGAGCAGTTTCGCAACGCCCAGAACCCGCGCATCCAATTCTTTAGCTACCCCTTCGCAACCATAGTCGCCGTGGTTCTAGCCATGCTGCTCAACGGCCGCACCGAGGAAGAAGAGGAAGAGCAAATGAGACAACAACAGATGCCTGCCGGTGCTTTGTCACCTCAAGCCGGTGCGCTGTCACAGCAACAGTTCGCCGCGTAACCCCCAAGAAAAGGAGAAGCTTATGCCCCAAGGCAAAGGCACTTACGGCTCTAAGAAGGGCCGTCCACCCAAGAAGTAAACTAATAAGCTAACAAGGAGAGCATCCTATGATTACTACAGCATTTAACTTCGCGGACATGCTGAAGCGCATAGACTGGGTTCGCACGTCGTCCCTGTCGAGCCCCGACAAGCTTGCGATCTACACAGAGATGGAAGCTGCGTTGCCACCAGATCAATTCTGCGGATCATCGCAGCAATCTTTGAGGATCGTTAAGCAGGAGCTAGCCAATGGGCGGACCAAAGAAGCCCCGAAACAAGGTGGCAAAAGAAGAGCTAAAGTACCCAGCAAAAAGCACACCACGGAAGAACCATTACTTTAGCAATCTGATGAAAACGCCCGAGGGCCGCGCACTAAGAAAGCAATGGTCAAACAAGCCTAAGAAGAACTCAGGCAGGCCGGTCGGTGTAGTCGATGGCTACACAGCAGCACAGCTAGTGCCGATCCGAGAAAAGGCCAGAGCAGAAGCAGACAAGGTGGTTGAGATCATGAGTGATCAATTTGACATAAACGATGAGTACAGCAAAGAAGCCCTCCGCGCTGCTGTGTCAATTATGCGTGAACCGGCGCAGAACCGCGACAAGCTCACGGCTGCACGGTTGGTCCTAGACTTCACTAGATCGAAACCAGCGGCGTCCGTCGAGGTCACTGTCGGCAAAGCCGAGAGCTTCCTATCGTCTCTGCTGATCGAGCACGACGGTCCACAGGATGACGAGCAGCTTAAGATCGAAGTAGAAGAGAGCACAGATGACAGCATTAGACCCCAAATTGGTGCAAGTGAGGAAACGCCTCTTAAATGACTTCAGCTTCTATGCGCCCAGCGCCCTCAAGATCCGTACCAAGGCGGGTGAGATTGCGCCGCTCAAACTAAACAACGCCCAGACCATCCTAAACGATGCCGTCGAAGCACAGCTAACCAGCGAGGGCAAGGTCAGGATCATCATTCTCAAAGCTCGTCAGCAAGGGTTGTCAACGTATACTGGTGGCTATCTCTACTTCAGCGTCTCCCAACGTAACGCCTCCAAGGCTATGGTTGTCACGCACCACTCAGACAGTACTCGCGCCCTCTTCGATATGACCAAGCGATATCACGAGAACTGTCCTGAGATACTGAAGCCTCACACTAAGTATAGCTCCCGTCGCGAACTTAGCTTCGACGTGCTCGACAGCAGCTTTGTGGTCGCGACAGCAGGCGGTGAGTCCATTGGTCGGGGCGAGACTCTGACCCACGTTCACGCATCTGAGCTTGCCTTCTGGCAGAAGTCTACGGCCCTTGAGAACTGGAATGGTCTTACGCAGGCTGTGCCTAACACTAACGGCACGGCTATCTTTGTGGAGAGCACCGCCAATGGCATCTCGGGTATCTTCTACGACCTCTGGAAAGGCGCCGTCGATGGGACCAACGGGTTCGTCCCTGTGTTCATAGCGTGGTTTACAGACCCCGATTATCGTGAGCCCGTCCCCGACAACTTCGAGCGCACCCCCGACGAGGAAGACCTCGCTGCTGAGTATGACCTCGATGACGAGCAGCTTATGTTTCGTCGTCGCAAGGTCGCGCAGAACGGCCTAGACCTCTTTCGGCAGGAGTACCCGAGCTACCCAGACGAGGCGTTCCTGACAACTGGGCGCCCAGTGTTTAATCCTGACAAGCTCCTGTCTCGCCTGTCTGAAACTGAAGAGCTTCAGCAACGGCTGGCCCTTGAGGGCGACGACTGGCTGGACAACGCTCGAGGTGAACTGTCAATCTACCGGCCACACGTTGACGGTGAACAGTACGTGATTGGCGCTGACGTCTCGATGGGCGTGCGCGGCGGTGACTACTCCTGCGCTCAGATCCTCGACAGCAAGAAACGTCAGGTCGCTGTGTGGCGGTCTCACGTTCACCCAGACTACTTTGCGACTGTGCTCTATGCGCTGGGCGAGTATTACAACGAGGCGCTTATTATCGTTGAGAACAACAGTCACGGTATCCTGACGTGTACGCGGCTCGGCAAAGACATGGCCTATCCTAACTTCTACACAGAAGTCCAAGTTGATAAGCTGACAGACCGCGAGACCGTGAAGCTGGGTTTCACAACGACCTCCAAGACCAAGCCTTTAATCATCGATCAGCTACGAGCTAGTCACCGAGACGACGAGCTAGAGCTTAACTGCAAGGTCACGATCCGCGAGATGCTCACGTACATTGTGACCGAAAGCGGCGCGATGGAAGCCGAGTCTGGTTGCTTTGACGACTGCGTCATGTCGCTGGCCTTAGCCAACCACATCCACGAGGGCGCTTGGGAGCCTATTGAATCAACAGACGATCACTACATAGAAATGGTATAGCCGAATGCAAACGAAAGATTATAAGAAGTTGGACGACGAGGGCATCGTTAAGATCCTTGATGCCAACATCCGCAGATCCGTCGGCTACTACGACAGCCAGATCAGCCGTGAGCGCAAGAAAGCTGTAGACTACTACAACGCCACGCTTCCAAAGAAAGCCCACGACGGCAACAGCAGCTATGTCTCGATGGACGTCTATGACAGCGTAGAGTCAATGAAAGCTGCGCTGCTTGAGACCTTCGCCAGCGGCAACAAGACTGTACGCTTTTCCCCACAAAACGCCGACGACGTTAAGATGGCTGACGTCTGCACAGAATACACCGACTACGTGGCTCACAGGCAGAACGACCTATACTCTGTAATGAGCACAGCAATCCACGACGGCCTCATTGCCCGCTGCGGCATTGTCCGCGTCTACTGGAAAGAGCAGACAGAGAGCCACCTAGAATACGTCGAGGATCTGACTGAGGACGAGCTTGACGCCGTGCTTGCCGAGGAAAACACCGAGATCGAAGAGATCGAAGAAAGCCTCGGGTTTTACTCCGGTGACATTCGCGTGACGCAAGACACCTCTCAGGTTGTTATTGAGAACGTCGCTCCCGAGGAGTTCCTGATTGAGCCGCAAGCACGGGATCTCGATGACGTCCTATTCTGCGCTCACCGGTCAACTAAGACCATTTCAGAGCTTCGACAGATGGGCTACGACGAGGAACTGATCGACAAGATAGGCGACCATGAAGACACCGAGATGGAGACTGATCCAGAGGTCTTAGCGCGGCACGAGGAGATCGGCAGCGACCGAGGCTTCAACGCCTTCGGATACCAAGATCAGGTAAGATCGGTTACTTGTTACGAGTGCTACACGATGCTTGATGTCGAGGGCACCGGCGAAGCTGAACTTTACCGCTTGGTCAAGGCTGGCAATGTCCTGCTTGAGCAGGAGCGCGTGAACCGCAAGCCATTCGTTGTATTCACGCCGTTGCCAATACCGCATTCATTCTGGGGCAACAACTTCGCCAGCAAGGTCGTGCCCATTCAGAACGCCCGCACGGTGCTCACAAGGTCTATCCTTGACCACGCGATGATCACCAACAACCCGCGATACGTGGTCACGAAAGGCGGCGTCACCAACCCGCGTGAGCTTATCGATGGTCGCGTCGGTGGCATTGTCAATGTTACTAGACCTGACGCTATTGTGCCCATGCAGCAAGCGCCTTTGAACCCATTTATCTTCAATACAATCCAGATGTTGGACGAAGACAAAGAGGACACCACGGGCGTAAGCCGTCTTAGCCAAGGCACCAACAAAGACGCAGTCAGCAAACAGAACTCAGCCGCTATGGTTGAGCAACTGGCAACAATGAGTCAGCAACGCCAGAAGATCATCGCCCGCAACTTCGCAAACAACTTCCTGCGGCCCTTGTATCAGCTTGTGTACCAACTGTGTGTCGAGAATGAGACCGACGAGAAGATCGTTGAATTGGCAGGTGACTACGTGCAGATCAGCCCCGCTCAGTGGGCATCCAAGCGCGATGTCACTGTTGAGATGCACCTCGGCTACGGCGAACAAGAACAAGAGGCGCAGAAGTATCTTGCGCTGCACGGGCTCATGTCGCAAGATCCGACCCTGTCGTCCATGTATCAAGCGCCGAACCAATACAAGCTCATGTCGCACGTCATGGAGAACTCAGGCATTAAGAACGTCCAAGACTATCTCACGCCGCCTGAGCAACTGCCGCCACCACAGCCAGATCCGATGCAAGAGATGCAAATGCAAATGCAGCAACAGCAGATGCAAATCCAAGAGCGTCAGACCGCCCTAGCCGAGGCCAAGCAGCAAATGGACGCGCAGATGGCACAAATGAAACTTGAGCTAGATAGCATGAAAGCACAGCAGAGCTTTGCCATGCAATCTGACAACCTAGACCTGAAAGAAAGCCAGCTAGACCACAAGGTTATGGTGGATACAGCCGAGCTAGAGATTGCGAAGACAGCAACTGATGTCCGAGCGATAGCCTCGCCAACAGGCTAAGGCACTACCCCTAAGGAGAGCACACTATGACTGAAGAAGAACTTGTCACGCAAGGTGACGAGGCAGAGGCGCTATTGGCAAGCCCTGCATTCAATGCCTGCGTCAACACGTTGGTCGAAGGTACGTTTACAACATACGTCAACTCCGACCCCGATGACAGCGCAGGACGAGAGCTAAACTACCGCCACTATCGCTCCTTAGTTGACGTGGCAAACACACTAAAACAATGGGTGTCGATCCGCGATGAAATCAATGACCGCACCATAGACGACAGCCGTCGAGAGGACGAGTAGCACCATGGATAATAACAACGTGCAAATAAACGAAGATTCTCAACCACGCAGCCTCGATGCCGATGACGCTGCGGACGCCATTCTTAGTCGCTGGGAGGACGGGGAAACCCTATCCGAAGAGGATGAAGAGGCAACAGACGACCCTCAACAAGAAGACGAAGATGAGACACCTGAGGATACGTCTGACGAAGATCAGGATGACGAGACCGAGCAGACCGACGAAGAGGACGAAGAGGACCCCGAAGAAAGCGAAGAACCCGAGACCGATGAAACCGACGAAGAAGAAGTAGAGTTGTCAATAGATGACAATACTGAGGTCGAAATCATCGTAGACGGGGAAACGCAGCGGGTATCCATCGCGGCTTTGAAACGATTGCACGGCCAAGAAGCCAGCCTGACACGAAAGTCTCAAGACCTCGCTGCCACGCGCAAGCAGGCCGACGCTGCCCTTCAAAAGGCAGACATCAGTTACCAGAAGCTTCTCGAAAGAGCAGAAGCCCGAGCCAAGCCTTATACTGAGGTGGACATGTTAGTCGCTAGCCGACAGATGGATGCCGATGATTTTGCAAAGCTCAGGGCCGAAGCCAAAGACGCAGAAGCCGACCTAAAGTTCCTCAAAGAAGAGGCCGACGCCTTTTACCGCGATGCCCAAGACCAGCAGAAAGTGCTGCATCAACAGGCCGCGTCAGAATGCGTAAAGGTTCTTCAGAGCCAAATGCCCGACTGGGGCAACGACCTGTACAACGACATCAGGTCATATGCTGTGTCCCAAGGATTACCCCAAGAGCAAGTCGATCAATACGTCGATCCACAGGTAATCATGTTGCTAAACAAGGCCCGACTTTACGACCAAACTAAGGCTACCGCCGAAACCAAGAAGGCGAAGTCTAAGGTCATCAGGGCCAAGGATGGCAACAAGGGTAAGAAGATACTTAGGTCAACCAAATCACCCGTCTCAGATGACAGCGCAGCACGCCGAGCCAAGAAGGCCCAGCAAATGCTGCGAACTAATCCATCGAGAAACGGTGATGCTGATGACATCGCGGAGGCCTTGTTAGCGCGTTGGGAGCAATAACCCAAAGCACTAAGAAGGAGGTAGCTCAATGGCTACTTATACTACCTACAATCAGGTTGGGAAAGCGGAAGATGTCTCGGACATCATAACCGACATCACCCCCACCGACACCCCAATGTCAACTCTGATGAAGTCTGAGAAGACACACGCCCGTGTCTTTGAATGGCAAGAGGACAGCCTTGCAAGCGCAGCGGTCAACGCTGCAATTGAAGGGGCAGACGCATCTATGGCGACACTCTCGCCAACAACTATGCGGTCTAACGTCACTCAGATCCTAACCAAAGCCTTCCAAATCTCAGCAACTGCTGACGCGATCAAGACCTATGGTCGTGCGAAGGAAACTGCGTACCAGATGGGCAAAGCTCTGAAGGAAATCAAGCGCGATCAGGAGCGGGCATTCGTTGGTGTATCTCAGGCTGCAGTCACAGGCACTGCCTCTGCGGCTCGTAAGATGGCCTCGATTGATCAGATGATCACAAACAGCACTGATGCTGGCTCAGGTTCAACCGATCCGCTTACAGAAGCCAAGCTTCTCGTAGCAGGCCAAGACGCATTTGAGAAAGGCTCAGATCCGTCTGTGCTTATGGTCAAGCCAGCGGACGGTCTTATCATTGCAGGCTTCACAGCCGCCTCTGGGCGTAACCGTGAGTTCGCAAGCACCAAGACCTTGGTCAATGTGATCGACCTGTACGTTAACTGATGAACTCGACAAGCGTACATTAAACTCTGTGAACTCAGGGAAACCCTAAGTCTCAATCAAGAGATATGGCAATCCTGAGCCAAGCCCTTACTAATGTGAGGGAAGGTGCAACGACTATCCTTTCGAGGAGTACACTCAAGTGAGTGGAAGCGCAGAGATCAGCAACACGCTGATATGATATAGTCTCGTCCCATGCTAAAGTATGGGCAGTTCCTACGAGGAACGGGCTAGGATTAACGACCCTAGTTGAAGAACCCGTGGTCCGTTCGGTGAGTACAAAGTCGTACTTAACCGTCACCAGCTTACGACCCACGCCTTCCTCATCGATCCGTCGATGTTCAAGCAAGTGGTCTTGCGTCCTTACACACGCACGCTCCTTGCCAAGAATGGCGATTCCGACAGGCACCAGATTGTGGCCGAGATCTCATGTAAGCACATGAGCTTTGCAGACAGCCACATGATCACCGGCCTGTCCTAAGATCACTTAAAGTTTGAAGTCGGCGGGGAGCACCAGCGAAGGTTGGCTGCTCTCCTTACTTCGCTGCCTCGCCGTCTTCTTTTCCTACCTACGAGCAACAAATCGAGCACCCCCCACACATGACAAAAGATACTAATAAGCCCGCCCGCACTTTGCTGGGCGTTGAGACCGAGTATTTGCAAGAGGGCAACAATGTTACCTTTAAGCATACCCAAGAGATCACCCCCGCCTTTATGGATGACTTACAAGACAGCCGAAATGCGTCGGATAACACCCGTGAAAAAGAGTTCCAGCGCGTGGCATCGATACCCGTTGCCGTTCACGAGCAGTGGCTCCGCGAAGGCTTCGACCTCTACCAGCACAGCGCCAAAGAGATTGTCAAAAGGCTCCGCGATCAAAGCCTTGATTACTTTATGGCTACGAACAAAAGGAACTAGCCCATGAACAAAGGTGCCATTCGAACACACTTCAAGGCGCTGCTCAATCGCAGTGACTGCACGAGCACTCTGGCTGACACCTTCATCGATCAGGGCATCTCTCGCATCCAGCGTGTCCTCCGCATTCCGTCAATGGAGGCCATCCAGACCTATGCGATCAGCAGCCAAACGGCGTCTATCGCCCTGCCTGCGACCGCCTTGGAGGTCATAGACATCTACCACAACAACAGCGCCCTGACCCGTGTTCCTTTGCATGAGATGTTGGAGATGAAAGCCACCGGCCAAGCTGGGACGTCGTTGCACTTTACTCAGCAAGGGACCACGATACTGCTGTTTCCCGAGCCCAGTAGTGGCACGGTCAACGTGAGCTACTATGGACCGTTCGCCACCATGACAGCAGACACCGACGAGAACGCTCTGGCAGCTACGTCCGCTGACCTGATCATGTACTCAGCATTGTCATATGCCGCCGACTATTTCCTTGATGAGCGTGGGCCTATCTTCGAGCAGAAGTACTCGCAGTTCCTCGCCGAAGAACAAGAGCAAGCCAACGAGGCGGCACAAGCAGGGTCGATCCAAGTGATGCGTCCCAGCGCCATCTACGCGGATTGAGCGCATGGCAATAAAAAAGCAAAACGAGTGGACGGGTGCTGCAATTGTACTGGCCCTGATAGGTCAAGGCGCGGCTATTGTTTGGTCGGTGTCAGGAATGGTGAAGGACATTGAGGCCAACACTGTGGACATCCAGCGCATGTCATCCCGCATGTCTGAGGTTGAGAGCACAGCGCACAGCCAAGCGGTCACGATGGCCCGCATAGACGCCAACCTTGAGGCGATCAGAGACGCAATAGATCTCATGGTCGCAACTAAATACTAAGCATACTAAATACGAGGAATTACGACCATGCCAGTGGCCGAGATCTTGACCGGCATAGCTTTGATCAAATCAGCGACAGAGGTCATATCAAAGACAGTGGGAGCAGCTTCTTCGATTTCGTCAGTAGCAGGACAGATCGACGCCCTTTTCGAAGGTTCAAAACAGCTTAAAGACGAAGAAAAGAAAGCCCGCAAGAACGGCCAATCTGTCACGGAAATCGTTATAAACCAACAACTTGCCGCAGAGCACATCGCCGAGGTAAAGGCCTTAGTGATCGGGCGCTTCGGTTACTATGCGTGGCAGGAGATCCTTCAACTCAAGAAAGACCAGCGCCTTGAGGAAAAAGCACGCGCTGCAGCAAAGAAACGCCAGCAAGAGGAAACGCAGGAGCTTGTCGGCGACATGGCTGTCGTGGGCGGCTCGGTCCTGATTGGTATCCTCTGCCTTGCCTTTGTGGCGGCGGTCGCGCTGGCCCTCATCTAAGGAGAGAACATATGACTATAGCAATGGAACGAATACTAGCTTGGAAGCTGTTACCAAGGGCAATGATGATATGCCTCTGTTACGCTTATTTAGACGTTTTAAGCTGGTACATGGACATTCCGCAAGAGGTCGTCACTTCTCAGGCTACTGCGCTTACAGCTACCGTTACAGGGGCGCTTACAGGAGCCTTTGCCGTATGGTTAGGACATGAGAAATGATACAGGCGTTCATTGGTCCCCTCGCTAACCTTGCAGGCACATGGCTGCAGGGCAAAGTTGAAACAAAAGCCGCCGAGACAAGAATGAAAGTTTCGGAATCAGAAGCTAAGTCTCAGATACTCATGTCGCAAGCCCAGTCCGAAAACAACTGGGAAAAGATAATGGCAGAGGGGTCCAAACACTCGTGGAAAGACGAGTATATTTTAGGCCTGATGTCGATCCCCATGATATTATGCTTCGCTGGGCCAAAAGGACAGGCCATAGTTTTCGATGGCTTTGAGGCTCTTAGTCGCGCACCCGATTGGTTTATATACACATGGGGCTGCTGCGTGGCCGCAAGCTTTGGAATACGCGGCGCGACCACGTTCTTCAAGAAATGAACGTCGTTGTCCCTTTCCCCGCGCTCAGTGATGTCGATGTCCAATGGTTGGAGCTTGAGCGGCAAAGACGTCTTGTGCGTGAGCAGGCGGCATTAATCAAAGATAACAAAACAAGAGAGAGCAAAGACGATGACAGCAAGTAACTTTGACCACTGTTTAAAAATGTTACTCGAACATGAAGGCGGCTTCACTTCAGATCCCCACGACCGTGGTAATAGAAACGGTGGCTCAACCATGTTGGGTGTAACTTCAGCCGTCTGGGAAAAGTGGACCGGCAAGCCCGCTGACCACGATACAATGCGGGCACTAGAACCCAAAGATATCGGCGAGATGTACCGCGCTTGGTACTGGGACGCTGTGAAAGCAGATGACCTTAAGGCAGGCCTAGACTGGGCCGCTTTTGATTGGTGCGTTAACTCAGGGGCCAAGCGTCCTTCACGGGCCATGCAAAAAGCCTGCGGTGCCAATCCTGACGGGGTCATAGGCCCAAAGACACTCGCTTTACTAGACAGAGAGGATGCCATGCTTACAATCAACAACGTGCATAAGCAGCGCGAGGCTTTCTATCGCCGCCTGAGCGACTTTGACCGCTATGGCAGGGGATGGCTTCGCCGCAATGACGAGACCCGCGACCAAGCCCTTGAGATGGCTGCGGCGGGGTCTAACTGATGTGGACCGCAATCGTGCTCGTCTGCACAGCCCTGCCAACCCCTGCCTGCGTGAGCGGCGGGGGTCCAGCATTTGCCACGGAGCAAGAATGCATTGATAACTTCGCCGAGGTTGGCATCCCGCACCTTGTACGCACGTATCCCAATTCGAAGATCGCAGGAGCCCGCTGCATAATGTGGGGACCTAACGATCTCAAAGACGATGTCGCATTATAGTACTAAAGCTTAAGCACCGAGTGATATCGGTGTTTTTTCAAATGGGCGCAGGGGACATCAAAAGCGTGACCCCGACGCGCACGTCCCTCACGTACAACTTCTAATTGTGGGTACCGCTGTTAGCAATAGATCAAAGAAAACTCTTGCAATCTCCGAGACGCACGATTATCTAGCGATTACAGGGCTGGACCCAGTGTTACTAAAGTTTGGGCGACAGGCCGCAAGGTGTGGCAGGGGACTGTAACTCCCTCGCGGAGACGCACGCCGCGGAAGTTGCTGAAAACATTAGTATATATTGGGCCTCTCAGATTACCACTGGGTTGGGAGACCACGATATGACCAATGACAGCGCACGCAAATCAACTGTGACGCTAGCTGACTTTGTCGCCACGCACTCGCGTATTATCTGGGGCGGCGGGGCTCATGAGAAAAAGTCCCTTGCGAAGATGCGGAGGTTTTGCGCCTTTTCAGACTATGGCAAACAAAGACTTGACTCTTTCAGATCTCAACATCTTTATGAGTTTATGGCTCACATTGAAACTGAGCAGACGCCACGTAAGCCCCATGGATGTTCACCAGCGACTACCAATCGGTACGTTGCCTGTCTCTCTTCGGTCTTTAGACATGCAGAAGAAATGGGTCTTATACAGCAGGCCCCTCGGGTAAAGTTCCGCAAGATCAGCAAGCATGAGCAGCACAAGCGTCGTTTCCTGAGCGACCGCGAGTTAGATGCTTTGCTTAAGTTTCTTGGTGGCCTGCCGTCTGATTACTACTGGGTCAAAGAGTTCGTAGTCATTGGGATCAATACAGGCATGAGGCTCGGAGAGATCCGCAGCTTGGACCCCGACAACATCGAGCACGATGCAAATGGTGCGTGGCTAGTGTTAGAGCAAACAAAGAACGGCGATGACCGGCGGGTGCCTGCCAACGAGGCGGTGCTTGAGGCTCTTGAGAACCTTAGCAATGAGCCGTCGTGTCACTTTGAAGAGCACCCGTTTTACGACGCGATGAGGGCCGCACGTCAGGCAGTCGCACCAAATGACAAATCGTTTGTCTTTCACAGCCTGCGCCACACAGCGGCCAGTACGATGGCAAACGACCTACAGATCAACACAATATTAATCGCACGTCTCCTAGGGCATAAGTCGCTCAAAACCACCGAAGGTTACGTGCATGTGAAGGGAGATGCGGCGGCAGACGTCGGCGCGGCTATGGGAAGAAGGTTTAGCAATAACAACACATCAAACGGGAGATAAGAACATGGTTAACGATTATCAAAGAACCGGCGACACCTCGCATCAAGGATGGTCAAGGGACGTTAAAGCTTGTGTCGATGCTAACATTGTAGCACCGGCCCACGAAGGAAGTGTAGGCCAAGGCAGCGTCGGCGTGGCACCAGTCTCATCGTGGCTCAACCCAAACAAAGCCCCGCCAGCCTCGCTCGTTGAGACCCAGATTGCACGAGAACAACAGATGGCCGATATAGGTCACGACAGATACATCAGCAGGCAGGCTTCACAGGCAGGAGCAAAGTACGACGAAGACGGCAACATTACAGGTGTCGCGTCGTACTCGAAAGCAAACGAGCCACACAAGCTAATCGAAGGCGTTGTAGGCCACGTAGCTCAGGCGATCCAAGATAGCCTCAGACATGCTGTTGCAGGCGCAGGCGCTCCACCACTGTGGGTCAAGATAGCTAAAGACATAGACGCACCTGAGACGTTGGCGTTCATAGGCCTTAGTACAATGATGGATGCGGTCGGCTCACAAGGCTCACTCACGTCAGGCATAGACTCCATTGGCTTTCGCATCAGCAAAGCTATCGAGCATCAGGCGTGGTGGGCCGAGTTTCTTGCCTTCGACAAGGTGATGGCGAAGCGGGTCGAGGCGCAAGTCACCAAAGCTCACTCGGCGCTGAGATACCGGCAGAAGGCCATCAGGCACATTGCCACCAAGGAGGGCTACAAGCCATCAACGACGCTGGCCTCGCATTCTAAGCTGAGAAAGAAAGACAGGGCTGTCATTGGCACCTTCGTCATTAACTCTGTACTCAGCAGCACTGATATCTTCCAAGTCACTACTGAGTATGTGTCGGCAACGAAGTCCAAGCGGTTCATCGATTTGACACCCGAGGCTCGGCAACTACTCGAAGACAATGACATGGATGCCCGTTGGATGGCTCCAGTTTACCAGCCGATGGTTGTGCCTCCAATCCCTTGGACTACGTTTACTGACGGCGGCTACCTGACCGACTTAAGTGCAGGCGGTGACATTAGCCTTGTCCGTGGCGCAACAGGCGCTCAACGACGCGCCGTCGAGGCCGACATGGCCGCTGGTGAGCCTTCCTATGTCAGAGCTGTCAATGCCCTACAAGCAACACCGCTTAAAATAAACGACACTGTCGTCGATGCGGTACAATGGTGCTGGGACGAGGCCAAGATGTTCAAGAAGTTCCCTGCAGCCGAAGCCCCTCCTAGGCCTGTGCTCCCCGAAGATTACGAGGGCCTAAGCGACAAGGTCAAATCACAGCATCGCGCTGGTCTACGGAAGTGGCACCTCAAGCGGCGGGAGGTCGTGGCAAACCGGCACTGTATGAACAGCGATCTTAAGACTGCGCGTGATATGCAAGGTTACGATCAGTTCTACACACCGTGGAACCTCGATTTCAGAGGGCGCATGTACATGCTGTCCACGTTTAACTACCACCGCGCTGACCACATTAAAGCAATGTTTCAGTTTGCTCGAGGCAAGGCCATCACAGATCCGAAGTGGATCAAGGTCCACCTTGCGAACTGCGGTGACTTTGACAAGATCAGCAAGCGTTCTTTCGAGGACCGCGTGGCTTGGGTAGATGATAACCACGATCAATTGATTGCCTGCGCCGAGGATTTTAAAGCCAGCTTCGGTGATTGGTCCCGAGCCGATAAGCCGTTCCAATTCTTGGCCGCAGTCGTGGCCTACGCTGAGTACTGCGATCACGGCGCAGGGTACGTGTGCCACTTGCCGCCAAGCTTAGATGGCACCAACAGCGGCACTCAGCACTATGCTGCGGCCACGCTTAACGCTGTCGATGGATACCTCGTTAACTTAGTCCCAGACGACGCCTGTCAGGATGTTTATGCGGTCGTAGCCAAGGCGGTCGAGGAGCGTGTCAAGCAGGATTTGACGAGCGACAAGACGCTGCCATATGCGATTAAGACCGACAGGGATGGCAACGTAATTGAGCGTGGGTACACTCCGACTTTGGGTGATCTGGCGCGTCTCTGGCTGGACTTTGGCATCACGCGGACGGTGTGCAAAAGGTCCACAATGACCTTCGGCTATAGCAGCAACCAAAACGGAATGTACGACCAGCTAATGGAAGATTTCATGGTCCCGCTTGAGCGCAAAGCAGCCTATCGCGAAATCAAAAAGCACCCTTTTGGCGACGACCATGTGCAGAGAGACGCTGCTCGGTACCTTGCAAACATCCAGTACGAAACCATCCGCGAAACACTCAAGTCAGTCTCGGGCGCTATGGATTACCTGCGCGGTCTGTCGGAGGCTCTGAGCAAAGAGAACAAGGTTATGCGCTCGACGTCAGTCAGTGGCTTTCCCGTGTTCCAGAGGTATCAGAAGACCAAGCGGATGAGGGTGCGCGTGTTTCTGTGGGATCGAGAGGCTAAGATTTACAAGCGGTCCCAGATCACGATGGTCGAGGATAGACACGACGAGATCGACAGTCGCAAGGCATCGAATTCTGCGTCGCCCAACCTGATCCATGCTGCTGATGCAGCCCACATGGCGCTTACGATCTGCGCTATGCTGGACTCAGGCAAGGGCATCAACGACTTCTTTATGATCCATGACAGTTTTGCCACGCAAGCTGCCGACACAGACGCTATGTATCACTTAGTGCGTCAGGTCTTTGTCGATATCTATGGTGGCTGTTGCTTCTTTGAACGTCTCGAGACTGAGGTGCGTGAGCAGCTTGCGAATGCTGATGCCAAGCTTAAGAAACCTATGCCTTCCAAGGGCGACCTAGACATCAACGGGGTCCTCGACAGTCGCTACTGCTTTAGTTGAACACTCGACAACTCTGAATTGTGGGTACCGCTACAGACACTAAAGTCTGCGAAAGGAACCCCGATCATGGGAAACACTAAAGTAAACTTCAGATCAGCCGAAGGTATCGCTCGATATCCTCGGTTGACCAAGCCTGACGATTTAGACGACAAGTTTAAGACTCAGCTAATGATGTCGCCAGAATCAGCCAAGCCTCTGATGACTATGTGCCTCGAGGCTGGCGAAGAAGCCTTCGGTCCCAAGGGCGTCGATAAACTCAAGATGCCATGGAAAGTTGACGACGATACCGGCGATATCGTGTTCGTAGTAAAGACTAAGTACGAGCCGAAGTTCGTCGATGCTCAGACAACGCCAATCCACTTCGCCAACGCGCCTAAGATCTATAGCGGATCAAAGCTCAAGGTCGTCGGTACTATCGGTGACTATGAGCTTAGTAAGGTCAATCGAGGCATTAATCTTAACCTTAACAAGGTCCAAATCTTGTCGCTGTCAGATGGTGACTTTGATGACGATGATGGCGAAGGCTTTGATGCTGTCGAAGGCGGCTACGTCGCTCCGAAGGTGTCTAAGAACGATAATGATGATCTAGGCGGCGATAGTCTGCCAGATGATGACTTCGACTACTAAGCGTCGTCGCCAGCGCGTCGGTATCAAGCATGGTTATCGAAGCGGCCTTGAAGCTAAGGTCGCCGATCAGATAACCCAAGCAGGACTGCCGGTTTTGTTTGAGACCGACAAAGTCTCTTACATCGTTCCACAGCGGGGTGCCAAGTATACCCCAGACTTCAAGCTGCTAAAGAAAGACGGCGGCTTTATTTTTATAGAAACCAAAGGGTTATGGCCCGTCCAAGATCGACAGAAACATCTTCTGATTAAGGATCAATCGCCCGACCTCGATATACGCTTTGTCTTCAGCAATCAAAGGGCAAAGCTCTACAAAGGGTCCCCGACTACATACGCCGCGTACTGCGACAAGCACGGGTGGAAGTATGCACATCGATGGATACCTGACGACTGGCTGGCCGAGTGTCAAATGCCAGAATAAGCGAGAGCAAGGGGCTGTCTTCACGGATGGCCCCTTTTACTTTGTGTGGTTGGGAGACCAAGCTATGAACTTATCACAGACGAATAGATACACTCGCCAAGCGCAGTTACAGCGCGGGATTAAGCCCAACCGCAAACCAAAGAAGCCAAAGAAAGTGCGTAAACCTAAAGTGCTTCGGGGCAGACCATGAGCATCCAAGAAAGCACCAGCGAGTTCGTCGCCCATGTGCCCTGCGATACCTGTGGATCTCGCGACAACGCTGCCCTCTTTGACGACGGCCACACGTACTGCTTTGGTTGCGCCGAGCATGTACAGGGAGACGCTGAGAGGGTGTCTGTGGTGCCATCTAAGACCAAGGCTAGCCAACCCCTGCTTGAAGGTGACTACAGGCCTCTACGGAAGCGTATGTTGACGGAAGAAACGTGTCGCAAGTTCGGCTACATGACCGGCAAGAACAGCCAAGGACAGCCTGTGCAGATCGCCACGTATCGGGACAGCGCCGGTCGCCCTGCAGCGCAGAAGCTGCGGACAAAAGATAAGAACTTTAGCATAGTAGGCGATGCCTCTGCGATGACTTTGTTCGGCAGTCATCTGTGGAGCAAAGGCAGGAAGATCGTTGTGTGCGAAGGCGAGATAGACGCAATGTCAGTGTCGCAAATCCAAGGCCATCGCTGGGCTACAGTTTCGGTCAGCGGCGGTGCTCAGTCAGCTAAGAAATGCCTGCTAAAATCCCTCGACTATCTCAGCAACTTCGAAGAGATCGTGCTGATGTTTGACGCCGATGAAGCTGGGCAGTCAGCAGCGGTCGCCTGTGCCGAGGCTCTGCCGCTTGGCAAAGTCAAGATTGCCACGATGCCCGAGGGTTTCAAGGACCCAAACGAGTGCTTACTCGGTGACAAAAGTGCTGCTTTGATCGACGCCATCTTCGGTGCTAGCGACTACAGGCCCGATGGGATCGTGAGCGCCTCGGATCTGAGGGACATTGTCGGCGAGGCTGATGCTAAGGCCGAGATCGAGTACCCGTACCAAAAGCTCAACGACGTGCTCATGGGCATCCGTACCTCGTCTTTGATTACCATAGCGGCAGGATCGGGTGTAGGTAAGTCCACACTGGTACGTGAGTTCGCTTACGCCATCCACATGTCAGGCAAGGCTGGCCCAGTGGGCATGATGATGCTGGAAGAGACGACCAAGAGATCCTTGCAAGGCCTAGTAGGCTTGCACATGAACAAGAACATCACCGTGGACCCAGACGCTGCGACCCGTGAGGAAATCGAGGCCAGCTTCGACAGCTTAGTGCAGAAGCAGCAAGTGTACTTCTTTGATCATTTCGGCGGGTCTGATCTGCAGGTGTTAAGCAACCGCATCAGGTATATGAACAAAGGGCTTGGCTGCAAAGTTATCTTCCTTGACCATATCTCGCTGTTGATCTCAGCGGCGACGGGCGGGGTGACTGACGAGCGCCGTCTTATAGATCAGATAATGAACGATCTGCGGGTGCTAGTGCAGGAGCTCGACATTGCCCTGTTCGTCGTGAGCCACCTGAGACGGCCACAAAGCGAGGCAGGCCATGAGGGCGGGGCAAAGGTCCAGCTAAGTCAGCTACGTGGCAGTCACGCGATTGCACAGCTTGCTGATGCCTGCATAGGCCTTGAGGTGGACAGCGAAGATCCTACAGCGGGGCTCAGGAACTTGGTGGTACTAAAGAACCGCCACACCGGCGCTGTCGGTTACGCAGGAAGTCTGCGGTACGACATGGCTAGTGGGCGGCTCAGTGAGGTCGATGGGGCCTTTGAGGACGTGCCTTTTTAAGAGCGGGGCCACTCAGGTGGTCTGAAGCCTTGATCTTTCAGCCAAGACAACACTCGACATGCGACAGGGTTCGGGGGCCTAGTGCCGTCCTCCCAACGCCTGACGCTGCGTTCGTTGGTGTCGAGGATATGGCATAGCTGACGCACGGTGAGGCCCAGCGAATGCCGAGCCTCTCTGAATTGCTGTGGTGTCATTGTGCTACCTCAATATCTAAATGGTCGCGCTCCGTGAGTACAACCTCTTGCTGCCCTTCTGTGTCCCAACCAGACACGTATGGTACACCATCTGTGGCCTCGCTGACCTCGATGTAAATGGTGAACCCGTTGATCTGTACATAGCAGCTTTCGTTGGGTGCGGTGAAAGTCGGCGCTTGCTTGGTCATTGTGCTGTCTCCATGTGTGGGCGTCATTGCCCGTTAATGTGGGTGGGGCCGAAGCCCCTGTTGATTAGACGGCGTCTTCGAGCCATTCGATGCACCGATCCCATTGATCAGGGCGGTCAGTCAGGCTGATGTCGAAGCCAGCCAAAACAATGATTTCTTCCAGATACAACGCCTTGTCAGTCTCACGGGCATACTGCTCTTTGACCGACTGCGTTGCGAGTGCTTGGATGGCTGCTTTGGTGATTTTCATCGTCGTTCTCCATGTGTGGGCGTCATTGCCCTATGCATCTAATATAGGACCGCTGGTCCGACATTGCAACCCCTTCACCGTAAATAAATCACAGCTTTAATCTTGGGAGATTATACCGATGAGCACTTATGCTTCACGATCCAAAAGATTTGCCTTCGACCTAGAGTCCAACGGCCTTCTCGACACGATCAACCGCATACACTGCCTAGTCCTGAGCGACCTCGATACCGGCGACGTCCAGAGCTTCGATAGCCGCAACCCAGACGGCCTACTGCGCGGTCTCAGCTACCTGCAAGACGCTGAAGAGATCGTCGGCCACAACATCATTGGCTACGACATCCCTGCCATTAAGATTGTGTATCCTACATGGGAACCTCGGGGCCGAGTGACAGACACGTTGGTGCTCTCACGCCTGATCCACGCCGATCTCATGGGCGAAGATGTTGCAGCACAACGCAGCGTCGAAGACTTTCCTAAGCGCCTTTGGGGCTCTCACTCACTTAAAGCTTGGGGCCTGCGGATCGGCAACTTCAAGGATGACTATGACGGCGGCTGGGAGCGGTTCTCAGAGGAAATGCTGTCGTACTGCGTTCAAGACGTCAACGTGACCGTGCAGCTTTATCATAAGCTCATGGGTGCCCACGCATCTGAGGTGGCGGTGGACTTGGAGCACCAGCTAGCTGAGATCTGCTTTCGCGTCGGTAGCAACGGCTGGACTTTTGATCAGAAGAAGGCGGGGGCGCTGTATGCCAAGCTGGCAGGCAAACGACAGGAACTGAGCAAGGACCTCGATACCCTGTTCCCGCCTTGGGAGATCAGCGAGACCTTTATCCCTGCGAGAGACAACAAGACACGCGGCTACAAGAAGAACGAGCCATTCATTAAGAAAAAGCTTGTAGAGTTTAACCCTTCAAGCAGGCGTCACATCGAGCGGTGTTTGAAGGACAAGTATGGCTGGGAGCCACGCCACCACACCGGCGACGGACACGCAGTCATCAACGAGGTTATCCTAGCAAGCCTTACTGAGTATCCCGAGGCTCAGAAGCTGGCCGAGATGTTCATGCTTCAGAAGCGCATTGGTCAGTTAGCCGAAGGCAGACAGGCTTGGATGAAGCGCGTCGATGCTGATGGCCGCATTAGGCACCAGATTGTCTCTGGCGGGACGATCTCAGGCCGCGCAAGTCATAGGTCGCCTAACCTTGCACAGGTGCCTGCGGCCCGACTGCAGTACGGCCAAGAGTGCCGAGAGCTATTCACCGTACCAGATGGCTGGCTGTTGTTAGGCAGTGACCTTGCAGGCTTGGAATTGCGCTGTCTTGCCCATTACCTCAATGACCCCGACTTTACAGCGCAGATCCTCGACGGCGACATTCACACTTATAATGCAAAGGCGTTCGGTGTGGATCGTCCGACTGCGAAGACCGTAGTTTACTCAATGATGTATGGCGCGGGTGATACTCTCGTCGGCTCAGTGGCTGGCGGTGATGCCAAGCTCGGCAAGAAGCTCAAGGCCAACTATGCCCGAGAGGTGCCAGCGTTTGCCACGCTTCAAAGAGGCATCAGCAAAGCGTTCAAGAGACGTGGCTATCTGAAAGGCCTCGATGGGCGGCGTCTAATCATACGTGGCGGCTCAGAGCACAAGTGCCTTTCCCAGCTACTCCAGTCAGCAGGCGCAATACTTTGCAAGAAGTGGGTCGCTCTGATCGACCACGAACTCAAGCAGATTAGCGACCAAGCCTACATCGTCGGCTGGATTCACGACGAGGTTCAAATCGCATGTCAAACAAAGGAGGTGGCCGAGCATGTCGGTATTAATATCACTGGACGACTGGCGGAAGAAGCAGGCCGCGCTTTCCAAACAAACATCCCCATCGCATCCGACTTTAGCGTTGGAAGAACTTGGGCTGACACCCACTGAAATCGACGAGCAGATGGCGCACACGATGGCGATTTACCTTGTCCTCGACCGTGCCCACCGGCGGCCTTTT
>Ga0209631_10002322_pt1 | contig 22912 bp, 35 predicted proteins | sample COG_08_FD_184752 | JGI IMG/M metagenome (GOLD analysis project Ga0209631, IMG submission 184752) | Pelagic Microbial community sample from North Sea - COGITO 998_met_08 (SPAdes) (version 2) | ecosystem: Environmental > Aquatic > Marine > Neritic zone/Coastal water | place: Helgoland, sampling... | reverse complement strand
CACCAAATTTCCACTTAGGGTTAAAGTTACACCAGATGCTATTGAAAGACTAACAAAACAACCACAATTATCTCCAGATGCTATAGTTGTATTTGTATTTAGTTCTTGCTCGTGGGTTCTAAAAATATCTTTTTTGCCATTTGTTGAATCACCAGTTGTTCCGTTATCGCCTTGAAAGAACCCTGCACCACCACCTGCTGAAACTTCGGCTGTGTCGGCAGTTTGGTCAAATGTAAATAAACTTATCCAAGCATCATTATCAGCATTTCTAATTTTTAAAATATTATTTCCAGAATCATACCATAATTGATAAGCATATTTTGTAGCAGGTTCAGTACCTCCACTACTTTGTGAAACGATTGCTGACCAAGCACCATTTAAATCTGACCTAAAACTAGGAAATGTTTGATCTTCTATTACAAAATCATGTTGTGTCATTTTTTTTACCTCTTTATGTTACTAATTCGCCAAATCCTTTAGCCACATAATCAAAAGTTCTATTTACTTCACTATTACTACTATTATAGAAAGTAATTGTAAAACCACTAGTACTTTTTGATGTTATAGCATAATAATCTCCACTAGCCAAGTTCTGAGCAGTAATTCCTATACCTTGCAACCCTTTAAATGTTGGGCTAAATGTAACAGCCTTAGAGCCAGTGCCACTTACAATGTCATTATCAGCAATAACTCTGTCTGGCATATCTATTTCTATTGATAAAGTACTAACACTTGGTGATGCTTCTGAATCTTTACTTGTTAATAATGCTTTAAATTTAAATGCTCTGGCTTTATAATCACCAACAATAAATTTTCTAAATGCTGTGTATGTTGGACTTCCACTTGAGGGGTCATCTTCTGTTGTAGCAATTTGGACTTCTACATTTGTGTCACCAAATTCATTAGTATCTCCATCAAACAAACCCTCTCGGTCATCAAAATTACCAGTAGCATCATCAAATGAAAGACCAAAACTAACTCGCCTCATTACTACATTTTGTGTAACTCTACTTGTGAAAACTGCACCTAAATCAACGTAATTATCAAAATCATAAGTACCAGAAGATGCTATTTTACCACCACCACCATCAAATAAACCACCAGTTGTATCAAAATTACCTGCACCACTATCAAATAAAATACTTGTACCTAATCTAAGTTCATTCCCTACAACTACTGTGGTATTTTTAGTGCCAGAAAATGTTGGGTTTTGTGTGGTAGTTACAACTGCATTTAAACCTTTAATATCTTCAATAATTGCAACACTACTTGTTGCATCAAGTGATTCATTACCTAATTTATCAACTGCCTTAATAAAATATGTACCAGTCATTGCAGGAACTACAGCAGTATTTGCAGGTCTTGCTACTTTTTCTTCTATGTCAACTGAATTGGCATATGTTGCACTTGTTGTAGTATCTCTTGAGTGTCTTATTCTATAATGTGATAAATCTAAATCCCCTACTGGTGTCCATGATAAATGTGCATCAGTATTTACAATATTAACTGAAAAATTTGTAATTGTTTCTGGTGGTGCAGTTTTTCCTACAATCTGATGGGTTGTGGCTATAAATACAGACCTACTGATAGACGTTATTGTTCTTGCTCTAACGTCATATGCTATACCATCTTTAACATTAATTAATTCAAATCTTTTACCACTAGCTTTACCCATATTAATATAATTTGCATCTGTGGTTTTTTTGGCTTGTACTTCAAAATCAACTGTAAATAAATCTGAACTAGCCACATCAACTATTAAGACACTTATAGCTTCTTCATTTAAAACTCTTAATTCATCTGAAACTTCAATACTTGGTGATTGTACTAAAAATGGGTTCGGAAGCGTTGTGTCTGGTATTTCTGGAACAGCTATTTGTAAACCAAAGGTATAAAAACTGTCTTGGTGTTCAGTACATTGCAAACTAACAGTCATATCACTATTTATGGTCATACCTTGTACCCTAAATGGTTTTGCTGAAAAACTTGGTGTAGCATGAGTAATATTAACTATATCTCCTATTGCTAAATCCAATGCTGATGCATCTGACTGAATAGAAATATCTAAACTGGTTCTTGACCTCCTTAATATAATTTCAGCCATTTCTTGGGCTTGATATGGGCTTGTAAGCATAGAAAAATCAAATCGACCCTCTAATAGTAAGTCACCATCTGCTGTTTTCATTGTTGAATGTTGGTCGGCACTAACTAAACCAGTTTCATCTACTGGTGGGAATTGTGCTGTATCCGATTGGTAATCTTTATCTGGATTTATAAATGTGACAATAACTCTATTATATCTTGAGTTTTTACTTTTACTTGAAACAGATATACCACCTATAATATTATCTTCTGTAAGGCTGATAGATGCTGAACCAGTAGTTTCAACTAATATATTATATTTACCTGCTGTAAAATTTAAATAACCCCTACAACCTCTTATAAAATCTTTTACGTTATTAATAGCCTTTTTTGAAGTATCAACAACTGCATGACTATTCATTAAATCTATCTGACTAGCACCACTAAAAGGTGTTATCTGAGTATCACAAACATCACTTGCTGTTTGCCAATCTGCAAAATTGGTATCAAAATAACTATTGGCAATGCCCATTCCAAATCTGTTATTTCTTAAATAATCTAATAATTGAATAATAGGATTATCTGAATATGCCCAAGTTGAACTATCATCTTTTCTATGGCTACCACTTCCACCTGCAACAGTGTCATCTAAATTAGGGTTGTATACTTTACGACCCTTAACAACTGCTTGAACTTTTGGCAAACTACCAAATTTATCAGCGTTCCACTCAAATTTTAAAGCTATATATGCTAATCCACTTAATGTATGGTTTGTTGTCCAAGAACCTAATTGGTCTAATAAATTTGATGCTATTTGTGTATCTGACCCTAAATGTGCTTGTACTGTTATTAAACTTCCACCATCATAAAAGTTAGCATCTGAATTTGCTACACTTCTTTGTGTTCCATTAGTTAAAGCACCAGTTAACGTCACTTGTTGGTCATTTACTATTAATGTTTGAACACTATCTATTTCACCCTCACTTAATATAATAGCCATATATAAATATTGATTATCAGCACCAGATGTTTCTAAAAATACAACATTACCACCTACTTTTCTTGTACCATATACGACTGGTATAAAACTATTAGCACTAAATTTATTTACTAAAACGCCTTTTGCAGTTTGGTCTGCATTAATTTCTCCAAAATCAGGTACATCAATTTCTGGTGTTAAAAACCCAATAGCTGATTCAACAACATCAACAACTAAATCAACAGTATAATCAAAAGCATCAGATACAAAATTAACAGCATCAGATACAAAACTTTTAACAGCTTTTAAAGGATTCCAACCCATTATTCTCTACCCCACTTAATATCCTTAACAGTAAGGGCTGAAAATTCCATTCCTTTATCACCAGAAAAAAATCTTTGTTGTGAATTATCAGTTGTAGAACGACCATTTGTTTTACTAAAATTACCCCAATGTGAAGTAACAACTAAACTTATATTCGCAGTATCTGTGGAATCTACAATTTTATATTCATTTATAGTCCCATAAAATAATAGAAATGGGTCTGCAATTAAATCCATATTTATATCTAAAAAACCTCTGTAAATATAAACATCATTATTAATTATATTTTCATTTAAGGCTATAGAAACATATGTTTGGTCAACTGCTGACAAAACTATATTTAAAGAATTTTTAGTCGGCTTATTTGTTTCACTTATACCACCTACTTTTCTTAAATGTCCATTTGATAAATACGTTCTTGAAGTTCCAGAAACACTTGAAGTTAAGTCAAAACTAGCATTAGTTAAATATATTGGTGTAGCAAACCCTAATTCAATTAATAAAACTGGACAAATATTACCAGTAGCTAGTTCTGTTTTAACTGCACTTGTTAAACCTCTTGCCATTATAAACTCTCGATAACATCAAATTCATAAACAAATAATAGGTTTCCATCTTTATCAACTTGCCCACTGCTGAACTCTTGAGCATCACTGACAAGATGCACCTTAAAAGGTACTGAATCATAAGTAACTGAACTATCATCAGCTAAAGCAGTCCTTAAAGGGGGTTCTATGGTTACTGTGGCTGAATTACTTGATGATGTTACGTCATCTATAATCATATAAACTTTATCGTGTGAAAATTTGATTAAATCACCTGCTTTTAATCTACCTGCACCATCACCTGCAAAACCATCTATTGCTATGGTAGTATCAGATGCAGAATGAACCCCATTAACTAGTAAGGTATTTGTTTCGTTGCCTTGTGCATCTAAATAACTAGGAAATGTAACAGTAAAATCTTCTTTTCTGGCTCTTTGTTTCATTATAAATGCCATGATAGGTGCAAATTCTGACCTAGTCATTGGTGGATAAGAAATTGTAAAACTAAATCTTTGACCTTGTATTTGTCTACGAAATGTTTTGCCACTATCTGTTTCAGATACCAAAGTTTTTTGATTACTTTGAAAATTAATCGCATTAAATCTGGTATTTGGTAAAGTTCCACTCATATTATTGCCATGTTACCTTTTTCATTTACAGCACTATTAATCATATTAACTAAAGTACCTCTTGAATTAACTAATAATTCGTTAAAACCTCTAGCATCTACTGTGCTTATATTAAAATTAACTGTTACTGCTTTACCCATTCCACCTAATTTATTATTCGGAACTACGTTTGATGGTCTATCTGGCACTATCAATTCTGCACCTGCTTCACCAACCATATATGGCTGACCTTGATTAACTCGACCACCCAAACGTCTACCTTGATATTTTTGTTGACTTATACTAGCAAGTTGAACTGCACCTAATACACCTATCAAAATAGCTAAAGGTATATTACCAGTAGATAATGCCTTAGTAACACCAGTAGCAGTATTCATTATTGCTTCTGCCATATTAAATGCTTTATTTAATTTAAATGCTTTTTCGTTATTTTGTGCCATAGCATTTAAAACCTGCTTACCACCTGCTATTAAAGTATCTTTTTTCTGTTGCTCGGTTAGATTAACCATTTTTAATTCTTGAAAATTTCCTGCTTTCATTATTGCAGTTTGTTCATTTATAAATGTTTGTCTTAGATTTTTTTGATCTGATGCAGTTTTCTTTGCTATTTCTAGTGTTTTATCTGCTGTTTGTTGTGCTATTGCAACTTCCATATCTGCAATGGCTTGTAGTGCATCTATATCACCAGTCATCTTCATACCTTTAGCATCACCAAATTCTGTTTCTGAACCAGTAGCTAATTCTGAACCAACTGCACTTCTTGCACTCATAAAGCCATTAACATCTATTGTTTCTTTTAATTTTTTAGTTGATTCGGTTGTTTGATCTATCTTTTTAAGAAAATTAATCATTGCCATTTCATTTTTACCAATTTTCTCGGCAGTTAAATCAAATACATTATTAAGTTCTTTAAATTCGGTACTACCTAATTCCCCTGCTTCACCAAACTTTTCGGCAACTTCTGTCATAGGTGTTTTAAGTTTTTCAGCAGTAAGTTTTAAATCTTTAACGGCTTGATCTGCTTTTTCAATTTGTTCTATAGACCTGCCAAAAGTAATTTTATTCATTTGCTCTTGTAGCAATGCCATAGCTTGGATTGTATGCCCAATAACACTTCTTATTTCATCTAAAATACCACCAATAAGAAATACTAATGCTTTACCCTTACCCCCTAACATCAAGAAACCTATTACACCTATAGTATCTAGTGGTGCAGGTAATCCTTTAACATAGGCAACTAAGTTTTCCATTGATCTACCAAGAAAAGAAAACAATGGTTGAAAGGTATCGAATACTTTAGCACCAGTTAAAAGAAAACTTCTAAAAGCTGAAACTAACCCTTTACCCATTCTTTCTGCTAGTTTTTCAATACTTCCGAAATTTTTAGCAAGTTCTTGTTCTAAAATCATTGCTCCAGATTTAACAAAATCAAAAGGTGCTGAATCCATTAAGGTCATTTTAAACCCAAGAAACTTATCACCTATCATTGACATAACACCATCAAATGTTTTAGCCATTTCATCACTAGCACCAACTACTGATAATGTTCCATCTTTGAAAGCTGTTAATATATGTTTCCTTGATTCTTCTGCACTAATCTTAACCCCTGCTTCAAAACCTAATAATGCCTTAACACCTCTTTCTCTAAATAAATCTGCTGAATTAATACCACTAGAAAAGGTTCTTTGAATTTGTTCTGCTGTAGTTGCAAAATCTAACCCAGATGCACTAGCAATATCACCAGTAATTTTTAATAAATTGTTAAGTTCGTCTGCATTTTTAGAAACAACTGCAAGGTTTGCTGAACCTCTTTGTATTTCCTGCAAACTAAATGGAACTTGACCTGCGAATTTAACCAGACCTTTAAAGGCTTTTTCACCCTCTCTAGCATCACTAAATAAAAATTTAAACCTAACCCTTAGATTTTCTACTTCTCTACCAGTATCTAAGAAACTTTTGGCAACTAAACCTGCACCTAAACCAATAAAAGCATTTCTAAGGTTAAAGACTGCACCTTTTAGCTTATCAACAGCACCAGTTGCAGACCTCATAGCTTGTCTGGTCTTATCTTTGGCTATAATGTCTATATTTACTTGTTTTGTTGCCACTATCTTTGAGCCTTTGCTAGTCGTTCTTGTCTTTCTCGTTCATCACTTTGAATTTGAAAGTATGCTAACCACATATTAAACTCATCTACTGACATTTGCAAGATTTCGGAAACTGTCTTGTGTAGTTTTTCTGCTAACCCAAAAATATTATGTAATTCTACATCATTTCTAAGTTTTTTTTATTATCTTCAATATCTGTGTTTCCAGTTCCCATAATCTTTGTGGCAACATCTGCAATAACATTGGTATCAGCTTTAGTTTTAAAAGCTAGAACATGACTTCCATTAAACATTTTATTACCATCTTTTGTTAATGCCTTTTCAATAATAACATCAATCAAAACAATTAAATCTGTGCCACTAGCACCTTTAAAAATCTTTTGTTTTTCAAGCATATTAAAAGGTTTACAAAATATAGCTTTATCGCCTACTAAATCCCATTCTGGTACTTCAATTATTTGAGTGTCAAGGGTACTGAAATGGTCTCTAATACCATCAAAATAATCAATTTTTTGTTCTGTCATTTACACAGTACCGATAGTAAGACCACCATTGCCTTGTACTGATACAGTTCTAGTTGTAACACCATCTAATGTAACACCTACTGACATTCCAGTTACAATACCAGTTCCAGAGAATTTTCTATCCCCAGAAGCATTACCCTCTGGTAAAAATGCAAATGTAAGTTCTGCACCTTGTACTAGATTAGTTTGTGCTGTATCTGTTTCATCAAAGTTCATATCAATACTTGCTGTATAAGTACCTCTACCAACTATATAGGATTTCATTGAATTTCCTAAAGGTGTATCTTCTACAACGTCTTGTGTAGTATCTACAGTAAATCCAGTAGCATTACCTAGTGTATCACTACCTATTGTAACAACTCCCTCTTTTCCATGATGTGTAGCCATTTATAACTCCTTATCGTTAGCTTCGTTAGTTTCGTTAGTTTCTTTAATTTTTTCAGCTTTTTTAACAACTGCTTTTTCATTTCCTATAGTAAAACCATTTTTCTTAAAATGCTCTACATGATCTTCTGAACATTTTATAATAGTTTCGCCTTTTTTCATAGTAACATTTTTAGCCATTATGCACTCCCTCTAGTAAATTCATAAATAACCCTTGCTGTTATTCTTACACCACCATAAGGATAAATAGTTCCCTCGTCTGATGATGCCTCTATTATTTGGGTATCTATCGCATTACCATTTCTAGTTATATCATTATCTAAAGTTTCTTCAACAACTTCTATAATTTGATTTCTAACAGTATCTATATTTGTTGTTGTGCCTTTACCAAAAGCAACTATTAAAAAATCTATTGTACCTCGATATGTACCTGCTCCAGTATCGCCTATGCTTAATACTTCCCTTGTTTCATCACCACTTTGTATAAACATTGCAGGAAACTGGGCATCACTTAATTCTTCAACTTCAAAAGGTTCTCTAGTAATTTTTTTAAACTCAATAGGACTTGTTACAGCATCAAGTTTTGTGATTATATCACTAGCTATGTTTTCTCTTTTGCTCATAATTTCATTTCTTTAAAATAAAAATTTTGAAATTCTTTAATTATTTTATCTTCTTCTTTGTTACCTATAGCAAAAAAAGGTCTTTTTGTGTTTCTTTTGCCTACTCCAAAACTATCGTGATAACTTGCAATCTTTTCTCTTTCCTTATTAGCAAAGAATAATGTGCTTTTTAAACCACCAGTTTTAAAGTCTAAACTTCTAAACATTTTACCAGTATCTGTTAAATCTACAAAACCAGTTTGTCTACCCCTCTTTTTTCGGCTTCTCACAGTAGAAGAAGCATATGACCTCATATTACCCCCATCTGGTAGCTTTCCTGATTGTGTTCGCTTTGTAATCATCAATATAGCCATATTAGAAACTCTATTAAGTGATTTGGTTATTACTGCCTTTTGTTTTCTACTAATTTTCTTTAATAGATTAGTTATTTCTATAGAATTTACGTTAACTTTTACATCAACTGACATTATCTAACTAACCTTAACTGATGTAATGATTCTTTTTCACTATCGCTTACTGAACTATCACCATCTTCATCATATTCAACACCATCTCTTAGGATAGCTTGGAATTCTTCTTCATACCTATCTCTATAGAAATCTATTTGAACTTGGAATGTGTCTTTGCCCTCTCCAGTATCTGGGTCTTTCCATTTAGTTAGAATTGGATAGGCATATTTCCATAAAGCTAGATAAACTACTGATTGTGTCCATTGTGAGTTTGTTAATTTGCTATTAGTCATTTCAACTGATGTTACTTTAGTAATATCTTTGTATCTGACTTGATGCCTATATCTTTCCCACCATTCTTCACGAACTCGTCTTAAAACATCATTTTCAGCAAATTGTAATTGATCGCCAAAATCGGTAATGCCAAAACCTAATATATCTGGTTGTATCTTTTGTAAATCGGTATTAGCAACTGCAAATTCAGATGTAGCCATTTACTTACCCTTTTTTTTAGATTTTTTCTTAGGTTTAGCATTTTCCCAACCAGTCAAACGCTCTTCAAAATTCTCTTGGCTTTCATTTTCTTTTAATATTGGTTTTGATTTTTGCCATTCATAATCTAATGTTGGCTCTGGCTTAGGTTCTGGCTTAGGCTCTACTTTAGGCTCAACATAAGGTTTCCACCCTCTTTGTTCCCAGATTTTTATATTAGGCGTGTAATCAATTTTCTTTCTTTCAATTATATCGCCTTTACCATTAACTAATTTAATCATTTCCATAATACAAATCCTTAGATAAAAAGGGAGGTTTCCCTCCCTAGTTAAATTAGTTTGCTAAACTATCTGCTGTTAGCTTAACACCATAGCTGTCGTGAAGTTCTGCAACTCCATAAACTGCTGTGGCTACGATTTCATCTGCTCTTAATGAAGCATCTCTTTGTGATTCAATCTTGAGGTCTTGCATCATAGCTAAACCTAAAGCATCTTGAGAGAATACACCACCAATAGAGTCATCAGAACCATCTACAGCAACATTTGAACTTTCAAATATTTGTATTCCTGCGATTTGTCCGACAAAACCATTTCTTAAAGCATCATTACCTAAGTCTGGAATATTAGCTGAACCTGCAAATGTATTTGTTAATGCTTTTTTAACATTAAAGATTTGCTTTGGGTGAAATACACCATAGTAGGCTTGAGGTGCATTGTTTGTTCTTAACTCTGTACCTGCTTCAAATAAATCTTGTATTGTTAACTCTACACCTGCTCCACCACCTTTTTGGGTAGAAAAGCCAGTAAATAATGCTGACAAATCTGCATCTATTTTTTTAGCTATAGCTTCACCAAACAATCTACCAATATCTCCTGCAACATTTCTTGATGCTGAATTTCTTGCTAAGTCTGTTAGTGTTGTCATAATTCCAACTTCTGATGCTGTTATAGTAACTGAACTTGGGTTTATAGCTGTGTTTGAAAGGTCTGATGCTTCACTTACTGCTGATGCTGATACTGCTGAATAAATCGGTACTTCTACTGATTTACCACCACCTACAATAGTGTAGTTTCTGACAAGGTTTCTCATTATTGACTGCTCATTTGCAACGAATAATGCTTCTGCAACTATCTCGGTGTATAGTTCCGAAATGGTTGAACTGGTTGTTTCATTAGACATATTTTAACTCCTTATAAATTTAATGTCATTTAATTATTCAAAACAATCGTACTAGGTTTGGAATCTCTAATTTTTCTATATTCAGAATATTTTTTCCTATCCGTTGGATTGTTCATATCTAAATCACTCAAATTTAAAGGTTTGTTGAGTTCTGACCTATCCACATTTGACACCGAGCCAGAACCACTAGGGGTAGCACTAACGAAGTGAGGGTTTTGTGTTAAGAACTCTTGAACCAATTCGTCTGTGGATAAAAGTTCACCCATTTTGTTATATCTTGCTAATCCAGATTTATCAAGTATTTCTACATTACCTGATTCATTTAACTTAATATCGCTTTTTAAAAGTTCTACAACTTGGTCTGGATTAATAGCTTTATTTCTTGATGCTGATGATAATAAAGACTTATTAATCTTAATATCTTTTAGCTGATTTTCTAAGTTTGATTTCTCTTTGTTAAACTCTTGGGTTCTTGTTTTAAGTATTTCCTCAAACTCACCCTTTTGAATTCTTTGCTTTTCTTCTAGGTCTTTTTGTGTCTTTACAGCATTTACAGCTATATCTAAATCTTCAACACCCAGTTTCTTATACATAGAACCTCTTTCTTTGGCTAATCGTCTTTCAACAATGTTATTAACCTCATCTTGGGTAAATGTATTGGTTGGCTGTTCTTGTACTTGTGGTGCTTCTTCTTGAGTTTCAGCAGTTTGTTCTACTTGATTTTCTTCCATTTAAACCTCCATATTGGTAGTATCTTTATAGCATCTTCTTCTTTAATTTTCAACTAATCGTCATCTTCTGGCTCTAGCCAATCATAATTACCCTCTTTTTTGGCTATCTCTGGTAACCTTTGAAACATACCCTCGTCATAACTAGAATAATATAAATTATCACCATCTTCAATTATTCTTCCTATTTCTCTAAATCTTTTATAATCTTGAACAGTTATTATTTTTTTTTCTAAAATATCACCTGCTTCATTCACTAATGCACTCATTTTAATACCTCATTTTCTAAAAATTCTATAAACTTTGGGTCAACTAATTCTTCTCTACCCATGTGAAACAAACTAAAATTTTCGGTAAACCATTCTTTGCTATTTTTAGAAGAATATCTTGATGCTCCACCTCCAATATTTTTTCCTCTTAAAGCATCTTCAACTGGTATGTCAAATTCACCAAAACCAAAAGTTCTTAAGGCTTTCATATTTTTCATTTGGTGAACTTGATGACCAAATTCGTGATATAATATATTTCTTAATCTATCAATTTCTTCATTAAAATAGTAAAAAGCATTGTGTGGTCTTTTCCAACTATTAGAATTTCGTCTAGTTTCTTTAGCAACACTATCACCAAGTTTAAAATTATTAGCTAAATCTTGATCTGTTTTGTAATAACCCTTGCCCAAAAAAACATCTCTAAAATTTCTTTGTGTTTTTACATCAACATTTTTTCTATTAAAATATTTGGGGTTTATATATAAATTACCATCACCCATAGACATTAAAGATTTTTTTCTTGCATCAACAGTTATAGACCTAAGTTTTGGAACATTATATAATTCTGCTAAATCGTCTAACTCTTTCATAATAGCACCTAATTGACTTGCTATTTCATCATCTAATTTTTCAATACCTTTTACATTTCCAACATTTGATGTTCTGAACCTAGATACTGGCAACCCTCTAGCATCAAGTGGGTATCGTTCATCTTTTGCATTTTTAGTTATTTGTTTTTTTAAATCAGCTAAAACAGAAGCACTTGATATAATATTAATTTCTTCTTCTTTAACTGGATTATTTAATGTTGATCTTCTACCCTTTTTTATTGGTGGTGGTGGTACTTCCTCAACTACTGGTTCATCTGGCACTTCATCTACTGTTTCTTCACCCCATGCAGGGTCTGTAGGTATCCAAGTATGCCTACATCTATAACCACCCCTTACAATAAAAGGGTCTCCAGTTGATTTTCCCTGCCATGCTCTAGTGTTCCACATATCCCTAATTTGTTCTTCTGTGAGTGTCTTATTAAGCATATTTACACAAAATTCACGACTATCTCGGACTAATGTACCAGTATATGTGAAATGATTTAATCCTGCTTCTTTTGCTTTTGCTACTGTAAACTGCCCATGAAACTGCATAACACTATCGTGAGCAATCTGACTGGCATAACGTCTTAGATTGTTTCCTGCCCTATCACTCGCATATTGAGTGTGCAATTTCCTTACTGCATCTTCTACTTGTGCTTTTTTTGCACTATCAAATTTATTCTCGTTAACAAAATCAACTAATTCATTTATCTCACGAGTATTTGAGGATTTATAAACTCCATTGATATGTGATTTGATATTACTAACCATATCGTTAAATGGTCTACCTGCTATTGTACTTTGGTAAACCTCATCATTAATTACCTTTAGAAATCGTTCTGCTATATCTTCAAAGCCACTAAATGATTGGGTTTTCAAGGCATTGATGGTTGCTAAATCTACATCTGTTAGGTTCTTAAACTTTGCAGGAATAGGCATTTTACCAAAAGTATCTAATGTTTCTTTCGCTATTTTATTATAATCATCATTAATTAGTAAATCAGCTTCATTTAAAAAGGTAGATTCAATTATGGTTCTTAGTCTGGGTTGTAACTGGATAGCTAATCTTTGAGAAACTAAGTTACCTTTTGTGGCTCTGGTAATTTCATTAACTACGTCATCTTCTAGCTTATACAATACGTTTATTATACGTTCTTCATGCTGATCGGCTAATTTTTCTAAAATTCTTGACATATTTTATAATGGAAAGTTCTTTTTCCATGCCCTTATTGACCAGTAAGCAGGTGAAAGTGTCTTTTGCCCTTTAACTTCTTTTAAAACCCCACCCATTCTAGCTAAAAAAGACTTTTGTCTTGCAGGTATGTTTTTCTTTATGGTCATTCCCCTAGCACCAAATGTAACCTTTTTAACATTACCAGTAGATTTATTCTTAACATAAACCCCAAACTTTTTTCTTTTAGATTCGGTTGCTGACAATCTAAATGGTTTATTTAGTGCTACGTTTCTACCTCTATATAATGCCATACTAAGTCCTTGTTTTTACTAGGTTTTTCCCAGGATTATTACCTATCATTTAATCTTTCGTTAACTATTGCCTTACATACTGGGCATTTATAAACATCTTTCAAAACCTCTATTAAAAACACCTTACAAATTACACATATTTTTTTTGGCTTTTCCATATGTGCATCATTTTCTTATAAGGTTATTCTTGTAAATCTTGTAAAACAAGTTCAAACCCACCAGAAATTGAAGATGTTGCACTAGCTTTAGCAATTAATTCAATATCTGTTTTTTCTGATATTTTAACTGGTATGACATAATTCTTTTCCATAAAGCCACCTCTAGTTGTAATAAATGCCCTTGTATTCCATACATTACCATTTGATATTTCTTTAGTTATAAATCTTATTTCATTTTCTAAATCTTTAGAACTGCCTATATCTATTTGCATAAGATAAGCAATATAATTTCTTGGCACAGTATAAACACACATTAGACTTTGCCCATATCCTGCTTGAATTTTTGCAACTGCTGTGCTTGAAACTGTAATTGTTATATCACCAACATTAGCATTACCAGTATTAGCAGTTTTCATTACTGCTCTATAAACTCTTATGAATGATGTACTCCCTGCACTTCCACCGATTGTAATAGTTTCTGTGGCTACATCATAATTTGCATCTAAACCCTCAACTTCAACTGTTCCTGCATTATCTGCTGATGTATTAGAAGATGTTACTGTGGCTGTTCCTGCTGAAGATGGATATGTGTAAGTATTATTTCCATCCCAAATAGTTTCAAAAGAAGTTCCAACTGCTGTGTTAAGTCCAAACTTATGAATACCACCAAATCTGTTTATTTCGCCTTTTTGTAAAGCTAAACCAAATGGTGCATTATTTATACTGGCAAAACTCATTTCTTTTTCCTTTTACTGGCTCTTGTAATAATATCTTTATCAAATGTACCAGACTTTCCACGACTAATTAGTTTATTAACCCTAGCCATTGCCCATGCTGACATAGGTATTCTAGGTCTTGAACCAGATGAAAGAAAAGCACCTTGACCCCTGCGAAAACTAGCTTTTAAATCTGTTAAATTAAATAATTTCGATTTTTTTGCTTTTGCTTTAAGTGTTGCAATAGTTCTAGCTGATAAAGGTTTTCTTTTGACTGCCATTAAGACTTATTCCTTTTCTTTAATAATGCCATTGGTATTCTTGCACCTGCCTTATACAAAGAACTAATCTGTTTCAATAAGGTTGCTCTAGCATTTCTTTTTGCACCTTTTAAACCAGATAGATATTTTTTAGGTATCTTGGTCTTTTTATCTTTAGGAACTTTCCTCGCCAACTGTTTGACCCTCTACTTCGGTTGTCTGGAATTGCCCTCTAACAGTTCTTACAGCATCTATTTCTTCATTAATAGTTTTCATAGTTTCGTTATCATCTATTACTGCTTCTGCTATTTGCTTATCTATTTCTTTATTAAAGGTTTCTGATTTTATGCCAGATGCTTTAGCCATTTGTAGATATTGCAGGTCATTTGCCCAATCTCTAATATCAAAAGTGTCTGGATAATTAACTGAACCATTCCATTGTTTATCTAGCCATTTAGCAAATAAACCCCAGATTTGTTCTTCTGCATTTTCTAAATAATCGGCTTTTTCTGATAATCTAGCATTTAAAAGTTGAAATTCTGTTTGTAAGGCAATTCCACTAGCTATTTGTGTACCAGTTGCCCTAACAGAACCCATATGGGTAATTCTATCAATAGCATCAACTTTGTTTTGTATACACTTCATGATGCCATCTAGGTTTTGACCACTAGGTTGTATTATATAAGGCTTTAAAGATGCATCTAAATCTTCTGGTATTTCTATTATAGCACCTGCACCTGCACTAGCTTCAACATTAGGTGTTTTAACTAAACTTGGGTGATTAGCTAATCTGATTAATTGTTCTTTCTCGGAATAATCATTATAAATAGATTGTTGCAAATGTGCCACATCAGCTAAATCACTAATACCAATAGGTCGCTTATTACCTCGTAAATTATAAACATTAACAGCAGGAATAGTTCCTATTGGGTTAGGTATTTCTTCTAATAACTTAACTTCACCCTCTGATGTTGGTTGATCGTATTCTTCAACTGAATATGTAGTTATAGTTTCTTCTGTAAATACTTTGATGATTGCTCTATCTGCATTTATATCTTCAACAATAACCAGTAAATCTAAATAAAATCTTCCACTAGCTGATCTAGCATAATTCCAATTAACTATGTTTTCTGGTGTATATATTGAAATATAAGGTCTAATATCTTGTGCCAGTTCTTCGGCTCTAGTCTTTGCATTAGATTGTGGCTTATCAACTACAACCCAACAATTACCATAAATACTAGCATTCATCTGGACTTCTCGCATAACTGAATCAAATGACCTACCATCTAAATCAGCATCTTGAATAAATGAACTTAATTGTGGCTCATTATCTAAATCACCATAATCTCTTGATGGTGGTACTCTCCATAAGAAACTGGTGTATATCTGGACTACATTCTTACAATGATTATCAAGGGGTGTATGCCTTACTCTTTGGTCATATTCTTCTGGCGATTCTAAAACATATCTGTGTAAGTAATAACCATTTTTATAGTCATTACCACCTAAATAGCTTCTTATATAAAACTCCCAATTACTTATATTTGAGTGCCATAAATCATGTTTTTGTGTAAGTGTTTCTCTATCCATTAACTCCACCTCTTAGGTTGGCTAGGTGCAAAATTACGTCTTAGTGGGAAATTAAACTCTATTAAATAGCCAAGAGCATCATTCATATGGTCATACCCACTATCTTTATCAGGTACATGAGTTCCCTCTTTGTATATTTGTCGTTCTATGCTTTTAATAACATTTTTGCAAGATTTAACAATAAACAGACTATTTTTCCCATTAACATTTTTTAATTTTGCATTAACTGCATTAATTCTATCCCTAATTAAAGGTGCTGTATTTTTACATTTTACATCAAATCCTGCATTTTTCAAGATACTTAAATCAGTAAATCCACCTGCTGATGTTTTTCTTTGTCTAGCACTAGGGTCTGGATAAACAACTATCTGTTTATTTTTGTATCTATTCTTTATTTCATCACACATTTCTTGGGTATTTGACGAATAAATTTGTATCTCATCAACAACTATTATTTTCTCATTAACTATAATACAAACTACAGCACTCATAGGGTCTACGTTAAAGTCTAAACCTATGTGTAAAACTGCTGTTTCTTTCTGATATTTTTCAATGATGTTACTTTCTCTACTGAAATTGTAATAGATCATTCCAGAATAATTAACAAATGTGGCTTCATATTCCTGCTGAAATGTTCTTATATCTAAATCTTGTTTGGCTTGCTCAACTTCGTCTTGATCTACATTACCACCCTCAATAGTCGTATATTTAAAACTTGCCCACTCTTTATTGGTTTCACCTTGCTTAAATAATTCATAAGACCAGTTACCAAACCCTCTTGGACTACCACAGAATAAAGCATGACCTTTTGTATCTGACAATGTAGGTCTTAAAACCTCAAACCATGCTTCTTGGCTTACATCTGCAAACTCATCAATACATAAGAAATTCAATCCAACCCCTCTTAATGATTGCTCATTATCACTTCCCCTAAGTGTAATAGTTGAATTGTTTTTGAGTGTAATAGTCAAATCACTATGGTTTATGTTCTTTACCCATTTGTGATATATCATTTTTTCTTTTAATACATTCCAACATATAGCTTTAGCTTGTCTATAAGTTGGTGCAACATACCAAACTCTTTGATTAGGTTTACTGGCAAACTTAGCTAATTCATTAATCGCTAGGAATGTTTTACCAAATCTTCTACCAGTAATAAGAACCCTAAACCTTGCTTCGTTACTTATTACTTTCTTTTGAGGTTTGGTGAGTGCCATTAATCTGATGACCAGACTAAAGGTTCTTCTAATTCATTTTGCTCTATCTTATCTTGCTGACCTAACATATTCTTTCCCAGAAAGATTTGCATTGTAACATTGCCATTTTCTGCTGATGCCCATTGAAGTTGTCTTAACCTCATTTTTTGTTCTGCCCTACCTTTTATCAGAAATTCCGAATAACTCTTTTCTAATAGGTCTGCTGAACAACCGAAAAAGTCACCCATTTCTTTATTAGTACAACCCAATTTAGCTAATTTACTTAATTGTTTAGTATCGATATTATATTTTTTTGGTCTTGCCATTCCTATTTACCCCATAGTTAGGTAATTAAGATTTATATAATTATTTCTAAAAAAGCTACATATTTTTATATTTTATACATTTTAGGCTTGATTTAAGAGCCATAGAGCAGGGGTTAACTAACCCTATGGTATGATTGCACCTCTTAAATTAGTCTAAACTCCCTACAAACTTTGCATTGGCATAATCGTAATTTCTGTTTTTAGCAGTAACTCCAGATGGTTGCACTTCTAAATCTTTATCTTGATCGAACTTTACACCTAAATAGTAATCCATATAACCAATAAACTTATAAGAACCCTCTTTGTCTTTATCTGATAGTTCTTTGGGTACATCTTCAAATTTACCCTCATCTTCTGTTTTAGGTCGTTTGTTTTTATTTTTAAAGTCTCTAAAAACCTTTTTTAAACCATAATAACTATTTTTAACTTCGCTATTTACATACATTTTCAATCTCCAAGATCATATTCTTTAATTAACTCTAGCAACTTTAAACCATCATCAAAACCTTTTTTATAATAAGCTGATGAATTATTTCTGGGGTCTGGCTTTTGATTTAATATGCCATCATAAATACCATCTTTGTAAAATGCTAAATATGTTTGACGTTTCTTTTCTAATGGATTTCTAATATCTATTACATTCATATTAATCTCCTAATAATCATCTTCATCTTCATCTTTGATAGTATGCATTGCAGTAAATAAACCAAGATACTGAATATAACTCATAGGAAATACTATTAAAGGGTCATATTCGCCTAAAAGTGTTTCATCAATATTTTTTTCAAACCATACTATTGCTGTATCTCTATCAGATTTTAAATTTCTCATAGCAATCTCAATACATTTGTTTCGATCATAAATAGCTATAAATTTACTTTTCATGTTTTTTTCAGTAAATCCAATAAATGCTTCTTCAAAATCATCTGGCAATACTTTCATATTATTCATACCCAACTCCCCATATCTAAATAAATTACAGCTTCTTCTCTACTAAATACACCCTCATTAATGGCTCTTTGAACGTCATAGGGGTGTTGTTTTGCATATTTGTGTACAAAAGCACTACCCTTTTTGTTATCAACTGCTTCTTTAAAAACTTTTAACCTCATAGAATATTGATCTGTTTTTAGTTCTTCTTTTTTAGTTGGTTTTATATCTTCATACTTTTTAGCTGATAACCAGAATGCAGGTTGTTTAGCAAATTGTTTATCCTCAACAGAATTATAATATTTGTTATACATGTCTGCTAGTTCTTCTGCTTTTTCTATCCACTCTGGTTCTAGCTTGATAAAATTCTTTTCAGCTATCCCCTTACTCACTTTATTGGAAACCTTATTCCAGAACTTATGAAAAAAGGGATTATAACTTATTTTAGTGGTTTTAGTAGTGGTAGGGGTAGTGGTAGGGGTAGGAGGGGTTTCATCTAGGTTACCTTTAGGTTCTAGTCTAGGTTCTGGTCTAGGTTCTAGGCTAGGTTTTTTTGGTCTACCACCTAACTTGCCATTTTCCTTAGATGCTTCCATTCTTCTTGTAATAAAAAGATACTCTTGTAATTGTCTTTCATTCTGAAAATGTTCCCCAACTTGAATAAAAAATTGTTCTAAAATTTTATGACAACTTTCTTTTTCACTTTCTGTAAAACAACTAGCTATCCTATAGTATTTCGTATTATCGCATGGTATTCCAGAACATCTTTTGTTCCAGTTATAACAAAGTAATCTAATATATATGCCTATTTCCTCATTTGTTAAGGCTTGAGTACCTGCAATGAAATCTTCTGTAAAAAGATACCATGCTTTTAATTTTTCTCTAGGTTTTGAATTTTCGTCTATAAACATTTTTGATCTCCAAATCTATTTAGTTTATTGTAACCCCTCTAAGCATAAACCTAAAGGGGTTTTTTGGTTTTTATAATTAAAAAATATTACTCGTGTTTAAAATTATTTTTTTGTTTTTAAAAACGTATAATTATTTTTAAATATCTTTAATATCCCCAGACTTCTTTTCTGGCATTTAAAACAGTTTCTTCTTTCCAAATCCAATTATCAGGGTTTGGTATCAAAGAGTTTTTAACGTCATCTGGACTATTAACAGTTTTTAAGTAATTACCCATCACTTCAACTATATGCTCACATATTTTCATAGGCATTACATAATCATCTAATGACATTGCAATATATTCAGCATCTTTAGTTTTAGTTGGGTTTTTAAGATACCATAATATCTGCTTGGCATTAGTTGCCTTTTGATAAATAGCTTGTTGCATAGCATGAGAAATACTTATCTTTTGAGGTAAAAGTTTAGATGTTTTCAAATCAATAAAAAAATCTTCTTTAGTATTTTTATCTTCAAAATGAAAATCGGTATAACCTATGAATGGAATACCTTTTATATCTAATTCTACCTTTTTTTGATAGTTTAGTAATGTCCACCTATAAGCATACTCTTGAAAGGTTTTAGTGCCTAATTCTAATAATGGAACTAGGTTTGCCCTTTCATCATCTATTTTGGGGTCATTTATCTCTAAACAATTAGCATCATATTCAGCTATCATCTTTTCACTAGCTTCTTCAATAGGTATTCCATTAAGGAACATATTGATACCAGATTCAACAACTTGACCTCTAATAGCAGGTGCAGATGTTGGGAATTGATAACCAAATATTCGCCTTAATGCCCACCTTTCACGATAAAAAGCAAATTCATTAAGATGACTAAATGACAATGGAAGTAAACCCTTTCCATAATCATTAAACTTTTCAAAATGCTCTATCATATTTTGTCAATCCACTCTTGAAGATGTTTTTTATTTTCAAGAACTTGTAGCTTTAAATCAAAACATTGATCGTGAACATTGCTAGTCCTGCCAAACTTAATGATATATTCATTTAGAGCAAAAACTAGTTTATCCATTACACCTATATCAGCTAAATGTTTAAACATTGCAGTTTCTTTTTCTTTGTCCTGCTCTAATTCTCTTTGGTTTAATTCTTCCTCAAGATTATATTTATCTGACATTAATCTTTCTCCTTTAACAATGTACTGCTTAACAAAGTATATTCAGCGAAAGTTTTGCCATTTTCGGTGATGTTATTTGTGATTATATTATAACCTTGATCTCGTAAATCATAAATTCTAGCACTTAATCTGGTGCATCTAAATTTATGAATACATTCCCAAGAAGTTATTGTGTTACCTTTTTTAAGGTACTCTAAGATTGCTTGTGTTTGTGACATAATAATCCTTTCTATAAATTATGTTTTGCCATTTCCCTTTCATTGACCACCTTAGTTCTTAGGTCATCACGAAAGGCTTTAAAGGATTCAAATCTAATTTTAGCTTGATTCCTCTTTTTTAAGGTTATCTCGTATCTATCAAAATAATCCTTAAACTTTGTGTCCGAATAAATTAAACCATTTAATTCGGTTATATTTTTGTAACCACCTTGTCTGCTGAAGTAAACTGTTAATTCTGCAACAATCATTTTTTCTTCTTTTTTCATTAATTCTACAGCAGTATCTAAATCAGCAAATGTAATTCCTAGTTCTTCTTGCTGATAAGATAATTTGTTTGGTTCAAAATCTACTAAATAAATATCACTCATTAAAATGGTATCTCATCATCTAAACTTGGAATATTGTTAGTTTGAGCAGGTGCAGGTTTTGCACCAAATGAAAAGCTGTTAACCTTTAAGCTAAGAATGGTTTTGTTTACACCATCTTTTTCATATTCTCTTGTGGATAACTCGCCATTTACGAATATTTGCTGACCTTTTAAAAGATACTTTACTGCTCCCTCACCTTGCTTTCCCCAGATGGCACAATCTACCCATAAGGTCTTTTTGTTATCTCCATAGCCAACATTAGTTCCTATAGAAAAATTACAAACATTATATCCACTTACTTCTTTTAATTCGGCATCTTTTGCAAGTCTGCCATCAAAATTACAATTATTCATTTTAACTCCCTTTTACTCTTCACTTATGCTGATAACTTCTAGTTCATTATGCAGGGTTTGATAATCTCGCCTTTTAGCAATACTTTTCCACCTTTTTTCTGCTTCCTCATAATTTCTGGCTTTAATATTAACATTGTAATATTTGGTTTCCTTACAATGAATAACAAAACTATTTAGATTTATTTCATTTTTTATTGTCATATAAATCACCCCACTCTTTATTATAAATTCTTTCTTTTAACTTTTCTATCCATTCCTTGTTTATAGACTTATCTTTGTGTGCCAAATCATGGCATGACCTACAAACTGGAAATAAATTATCAATTCTATTTAATCTGTTGTTTTTAACACCACCCATGCCTTTAGGAATAAGATGATGTATATCTACAGCTTGCTGTCTAAAGCAACCCCAACAAATGGGAATATCGTCTGCATGATACCCCCAAAAGTCGGCAAATAGTTTTTTATAATTTTTTGAGGTTTTCATTAAAAGCACTTACTGCATTTCTTGTTAATTTTTCAATATCCTCAACACTAAAATGTCCAGAACCCATTGACCTGCCAACAATACCAGTTACAAAAATATCTAATCTTTGTGTATCGCCTTTATTAAAACCATTAGTAGGTGGTTTAAAGTTTGAATTGTTTACAACATTACCTAAAGTTTGAGGTGCATTATTTTGCTCAACATTATTATCAGCAATTTGAACATCTTTTACGTTAGTATACTGATTGCCATTTGCTGACGTTTTAACATTCATTATAGTGTAGTTGATAGCATCACCAGAATTGGGCATAGGGTTCATTACTACACCCCTATAATACAATCTAGTTCCATCAATTAGATTTATTGAATAGTTAGGAACACCATCTTTAGTGTTATCATAAATTTTATCTATTATATTAGCCATTTTACCCTCTATTTATTTATTACATTATAGCCACGACCCTCAAGACATCTATTAATGAAGTCTGTGCGAGTGTCTAATTTTGGACTTAACCACAATACTTTCCATCTAAGATTATTATAGATGGTTTTGCCTATGTTCCAACCTGCACTGGTCTGGTCTTCCACTAGGCTTTTACAAGTAAAATAATCATCATGAAATCGATTGTGATCGCCCTTAATATTAGCTGATGATTTTCCCCTACTATCTACTATTGGCATTGTAGAACACCCCCCTATAGATACTAGAACGAAAATTATTGAAATTGTTTTATACATTTTTGATCTCCAAATCATTTATAAACCTACATTATTTCTTTGGTTAGGTCTATAAAAAAAACATTAATAAACAGAAACCTATAGTT
>Ga0209631_10002321_pt1 | contig 22914 bp, 11 predicted proteins | sample COG_08_FD_184752 | JGI IMG/M metagenome (GOLD analysis project Ga0209631, IMG submission 184752) | Pelagic Microbial community sample from North Sea - COGITO 998_met_08 (SPAdes) (version 2) | ecosystem: Environmental > Aquatic > Marine > Neritic zone/Coastal water | place: Helgoland, sampling... | reverse complement strand
CATCTCGAACGCCTCTCTCTCTCTCACTCTCTCTCGCTCCGGAAATCATCGTCCTTCTCTTCCTCGTTCCGCGAGAGAGAAAAGGAGACGTATTTTTTCTGGTCTTTTGGTTGCTCTCTCTGAGCCGATCTCTTTCCCGTACATTTTCTTCCATTTCAAAAAAGTTGTATCAGGTCGTGCACACGCTGCTCTCTCACTCTCTCTCGCACACGCACACAAATAGCGCGAAATCGATGAGACGATGGTATGCTACCGCTTTCCTTTTTGCGCATTCATCGGAGCGAGTCGTTGTTCTCCTGCAAAGAAAGAGGAGGAAAGGCATTCGTTTTAATTTTTGTTTGAAAACACCCGAATTGATGATCTTCGAAAGAAAGAAGGCGAAACTGCCGCTCGCGAGAAACGAACGAAACGAAACGAGAGCAATTTGTTTCAGAGGAGAGAAAAGCTTTCGCGCGCGAAAGAGAAAAAATTGCCAAAAACAGTCCGAGAGGAAAAAATGCTCCAATGATGAAATAAGTACACCACACTCCACAGTTAAAAAACGCTTAGTAGAGAGACGCGCTGAACTTTGTATCACACAAATCTTTGCGCATCATCTCATCAATAAACGAAGATGTCCTCCAGTTCGTTTGCGGCGTCCTCGTCGTCGCGCTCCTTTCTTTTGACGCGTCGTCATCGAAGAAACACTCGTTCTCTCTCTGCTTCTTCTTCTTCTTCTTCTTCTTCTTCTTCTTCTTCTGAATCGTCGAAATCCATCGTCATCGACGCGACGTTTGGGGGACGACGACGGGGAAACAGACGAGATGGGAAAAGGAATATTATCGGTCGGACTCGTTTTTCTCGCGCTCTCACGAGGAGTGCCTCGAACGAAGAGTCCACGCGGAAGATAAACTACGACGACGACGACGACATCGCTTTGGGGGGGACGACAGAAGGAGAAGAGCCGGACGTGTTCGATTTGATGAGCGCGACAATCGTGCCGTACGAAAAGACGTATCGCTTGTGCTTCTTGAGACACGCGAAAAGTAGTTACTCGCGATGGGCGTACAGCAGCGGAGACGAGATTGAGAAAGAGGGAGAAGACGAGGAAGATAACTTTGATTTACCGGATAAGTATCGATCGATCGCGCCGAGAGGGAAAATTGGCGCGCAAGCGGTGGCGAAGATGTTGGTTTCGGAGTTCTCGGAGTACGTCCCGTCGATTATTATCACCTCGGACGCCACGCGGTGTTTAGACACCGTCGAGTGTTTTTCTGTCGCTGAACCGGATGCGTTTGGTAAAACTACGGTCATTTTGGCGCCGGAGTTTTACGAGGTGGCGCACGGGAGCGATGTGAAAGCGAAGCGAATACGTAAGGCGATCGCGGAGAAGATTAGGAGGGAGGCGCAGATGAGAGGGGCGGAGACGGTGTGCGTGGTCGGACACAACGCCGGGTGGGAGAACGTGGTGAAACTGATGACGAAAAGTAGTAAAAAAGTGAGAATGAAAACATCGAATTGCGCGTTGTTGTCGTGTAAAGCCGGGGAGATGACGTGGGAAGAAGCGTTGATGGAAGGAGAGTGGGAATTAGAGAAAATTTTGAGAGTTCCGAAGGAGTTGAATAGAAAAGCAAAGTTGGATTATCCGGAGGAAGGTAGCGGGAATTGGAAGGAAGAGGAGAACGAAGCGGAAGAGGACGAAGACGATGAAGGAGGGGAGATTTTTTTCGATGAGTACGTTACGACAGAATAGAAAGAGAAAGAGAAAGAGAACGAAACTTGAAGGTAGGTGCCAGGCGTAAAAGTATATTCGTCGATTGAATGATGAACGTGTATGTGTATGTATGCTGTTAGATTATGAAGCTTTTTTTACATTTTCATCTAAATCTCATCGTGTTGTCGTTCGTTTCTTCCGAAACGCCACTAAGGTCATCTCCTCCGTCGAGTTCGAAAAGAGCGGCACCAAATGCGTTTCTTCGAACTGATGCTCAGACTTTAACTTCTGAGCGAGTTCTTCGCTCGCTTCGTAAAAGACTCGTTTCCCGGCGACGAAATTCTTCATCGTTAAAACTAAAGCGCCTTTGGTTTCGTCCACCATCGAGAGCAACGGCGCTACCCATCGATACACCGCCATCGGCGACGAGTTTCCGTCGCACGCAACTAAACTTAGTTTTTCCCCATTCAGTTTATCGTGAATATCGTCGATGGACTCTTCGATTTTCTTTTGTAAATGGACGAGATTTACTGGCGGTTCGACCGTTTTCGGAGGCTTAAACCCGAGGCGCGCCGGATCGACCGCGAAAATGATACCTGAATCATCACCAGTTTCACTATTTCCCTTCATTTCGTCTCCGAGGGCTTGAATCCATCCGCCTGGGGCGCACCCGACATCCACCACCATCGACGCGCTCGTGATAAACTCAGACAATCGAAACCGCAAAATCGCTTCTTCCATCTTGAAGAACGCTCTGCACAGCGGTCGAATATCTTTTCGCCTATTCTCTGCATCAATCAGCGCTTGGTTTATCGACTGATCGAGCTCTTTGGTGATTCTCCACGAGGAGACGTGTAACCGTCCCCGGATGAGCATGGCGTCTAACGCCACGTCGCACTCGCGAGCCGAGATGCCTTTACCCGGCCCGGTGAGTCCGTACACGTCATCATCGCCTATTGCTTCTTCGATGAGCCTGTCTAAAGCTTTATACGCTTCAATTTCCATCTCTTTTGGAAAGCACCGAATTCGGACCGTTCGTATCTTTTTCTTCATCCTCTTGCCGTTGTTTTCCCCTTCCTGATTCTCTTCCTTCTCCTCCTCTCGATTCGAATACCACCGCTCTTTCACCCTTTCCAAAATCCTTCTCCACTCGACGCCGTCGCCGTGAAAATCAACCACTTGATCCTCGTTCGTCCGTTCATCTCTCGCGTATATCCTCGAGCACATCGAAAGCCCGTGCGGCTCGTTTCTTTTCATCTTCTCAATTAGTTTAATCACCTTAGCTTCGTTGTTTGCTTCTTCCTTCTCCGAAGAATCGTCGTCCCCGCAGCTCACGCACACGACACATCCGCTCACGCTTTCTTGTCGCTCTCGCGCCGCGGAGGTGACATTTTCCGCGCCGTATATTTCAGCGCACCGTTCTGAGATTAAAAGGTAAAAAGAGGGAAAGAGAAGCGTTCGTGTCAGTTCATTTGAGTTCAAGCGATACTATCGCGCGAGCGAGCGATCATCACAAATCCGCTACATGTAAAACATACCTAACAACCTGAGCCCAAACACAGTGCTCGTGTGAAACGCAATCGTAAACCTTCGACTCGTTCGTAAACTCTCGTGCGCGTACCAGCACTTCTTCCCGTTATCTCTCGCACACGTCCCGTATAACTGCCACCGTTCGCAGAGCGGTTTCGGATCCGGATGGACGTACTGACACTCAAAGTCGCTCGTCGCGTTCTTCCTCCCTTCCGGTGTATGACACGGCAGATTTTGGAGAAATCGACGACAGATTTCCCGACCCGATGGTTTGTCCAAGAGCAACGATTTCCCTTTTTCAAGCTTGTGATGATGGAGAGCGCCGAGTACTATTCGGTGTTCGCGCATCATCGTTTCTATTTCCGTCGTTTCCGTTTCCGTCGTCGTCATTTTATATTCGCTTATTTTTGTGACGCCCCGAAACCCGCCGCCAAAAACGTTCGCCGTATCTGAAAAGTTCGCCAGAAAGAGAAGCGCGCAAATACTATGCGCCCGGCGGCTTTGGTGATAAAGAGATTAGTATTCGCGCGATTCTATCATCCACACAAAGCGACGAATCCACGAAACCGACGACGAGTTCAATCATCATCGAGCTCCGAGAGGTTTTTGAGCATCATGAAAGGCGTGACTTTGCTTGGGAATCCGGAAACGGATGTTGACTCCCCTAACAAGAACAACCTCGATGTTGATGATGTTGCCGGGACTTCCTCGGAGCGACATCCAGACACAAACAGAACGCGCGTTTTATTCGTCGGCGACGGCGACTTTTCACTCTCAAAAGCGTTTGCAAAAACGAAAGCGACTTCCTGCGTCGTCGTCGCGACCAGTTTATCCACCAAGAGTGAAATCGAGCAAAATTGGAAAGGATACGAAAATGTTCGAGAGTTGGAAAATTTGCCAAACGTAGAGCGCGTGGCGCACGGGATCGACGCGACAAACACAGAAGACATGATGAGATCGTTATCCCCGAATGAAGATCAACAACATCAACGAGCAAAAAGAGCGGATGCTGCAGCGGATGCAATCATATTCGCGTTTCCACACTTACCCGGGAAAGGGAAGATTAGCAAAAATAGAGAACTGTTGAGGAATTTTTTACTCGCCGCGAAAGACGAGAGGGTGATGCGACCGAACGGGGTGTGCGAGGTGGCGCTGGCGCCTGGTCAAGGAGGGACGTTTGTCGACGGAGACGAATCGAGGACGATGTACGGTGATACGTGGAAAGCGTACGATATGGGTGCGGACGTTGGGATGGCGTTGATCGAGTGCGAACGGTTCGACGAAGAGAAGTGGAGAGAAAGGTCGTATAAGCCGACCGGACATTGGAGAGGGTTGGACGACTCGAGGTCGTTTCGGGTGAGCAACGCTGTCGTGCACAGATTTAAAAGAGAAGAAGAGGTTTCAGAGTCAGATGGGAGTTGTTCGAGGTTTCAACGGAAGGAGGAGAGGTTTACCAGGGACGTGAGTTTAGCGATCGAGAAAAAATTGGTCGGCGCGAGCGCGGAGGAAAGCGAAGATAAGAATAAAGACGACGAGGAAAATGGTATCGTGACTTTTTTCGCGCCAGATGGAGAGCAGTGCGCGTTTGCAAACGATGGCACGTGCGCGTTTGCAAATCGATGCGATAAAGAGAGGAAACCGTTGGAGTACACTCGATTGAACCGGAAAGTTCCGTCGAGGTATTTCGACCCGAAGTACCGAGGCAAGTGGTGTTGCGGTAAGTGTTACGTCAAGATTTCGAAAGTTTTGCAGTTGCAAAAGCAAACGAATGGGATTAAGGACACCACGCCGGAGGAAAAGGAGTTGTTGGAAAAAATTAGAGCCGTAGCGATGGAGAGCGCGGAGGAAACGGCCAAGACGTGGAAGGTGCATAAAAAAATTGGATTCACGGACGCGTTCATCATCGATAGGTACGACCCGAAAGACGAGTCAAACGCGGTCGCTCGAAACGTCCGATTACGATATCATTGCGAACGTCACCCGCTCAACGGGAAAGAAGTGAACGAGATTCAGCACGCTTTGCGAGAGAAGTTGGAAAGAGGACACCTAAAAGGCGTCACTTTACGATGGTATCGCCGAGAAGAAGACGAAAAGACGAAGAAGCAAAGAGTGTGAATGTATTACCAATAGTGTCATTATGTATTTATAATATCTGTAGCGTTTAGTAGAGATTACATAGCACATCGATATCATCATTCGTCCTTGAGTGCTTGTTCGTACTCGCTTTCGCTCGCGAACGAACATTCTATAATTCTACCGTCAAACGCTCGACCGTGCATTCCTTCCTTCGCTTTCAAAGCGGACTCTTTATCGCTAAACTTAGCAAACGCCGAGCCGACGAACGGGCCTCGCCTAGGAAGCGCTAACGAACTACTACTACTCGAAGAATGCGAGCAAAACTTTTCGCACTCGGCGGCGACGTCCAACTTTAAATCTTCGTATTCCTCGTCATCGTTTACGTCTTCCTCGGTGGCGATATGTTTTAATTGGACGTATACCGTTGTTACTGATTCTTCTACTCCTTTCTCTGCTACTGCTACTACCCCTCCTTCTACTTTCCGCGCGGATGCGGCGGCGACGTTATTGGCGGCGGCCAAATGCGCCGGCAAATTCTCCCCCAATTCTGCTCTCTCTTCCGCCTGTATAATTTTCATCTGTTCGTACGCAATGTCTGCTTTTTCCTTCATCGTTTCCGGATCTACCCACCCGCTCGGTCGAGCAATCATCAACGTATACCCGCACAAATCGACGCCGTTGATGGCAAACAACGCCGTTGCCATATCTGGATCCACCACCGTCGCGAAACAATACTTGCGATCGACACTCATCTTGATCTCCTCGATTAACGAATCGTTCGGATACTTACCCGATGCCAACGCCTCGGGATATGCCGCCGACAACGTGGACGATAAGAACACGTTCAACGTCTCCGCGTCCACTTCTGGTGGAATGTTCCCAACGTACACCTGCCGTTGCTTCTTCGCGGTATCTGAATTCGGCACCGATAGGTTTTCGTACGCGGAAATCTGCTGCGAGAGCAACCATCTTCTCGCATCGCGTTGCTTCTTCTTTTGGTAGGCTGCAATTTCTTCTATCCTTGTCGTTGTTGTTGGTACTCCGTTAGTAGTGCCACTATTTTGTGTCGCTTTTGTCGTCGTAATACTAGTACCACCACCACCACCACCAGTACCGCTCCCGCCGTTGTTCCCGTCGATCGAAACGTGCTTCGCCGCGACCATGGACTGCGGATGTTTCGGAACGCTTTGCTTCCCGTTCGGGTTCGGTGCGCGCGGTTGATACCCGTACTGAATACCAACGCCGTCCGTTGTTTTCTTCGTCGAATCCTTTTCATCCTCGTCTTCTCTCTTCTCCTTCTCGTTCTCGTTCTCGTTCCTCGTCGGTGACTTTGACGAAAACGCTCTCCTTTTCCTTTCCTTCTTCTTCTTCCTGTTTTTGTTGTCCTCGTTTTCGTCCTTCTCTCGTCCTCGTCCTCGTCTTTCGTCGTCCTCGTCCTCGTCGTTTTCGCTGACACCTCCACCACCGCGGTTGTTGTTGTTCTTCGTCATCGTCGTCTTCCTCTCTCGACTTCGGCTCCGAGACGAACGATGATTTCCCCGACGATTTTGGCGATGAGAAGGACTCTGCGGATTTGAATGGTGTCGCTTTCTCTCTCTCTCTCTCGACCGGCTGCGGCTGCGGGAGTCCTCGTCGGAACGCCGCATTCGACTCGACCTCATGATCGCTTTTCGTGCGTCTCGCGTGCGTAAATTCTCGAACAAACCGGCGGGAGAGAGCGCAGCTTTGTTGTGTCGAATTTCCCTACATGCGACGACACACTTTTGACGCGCGCAGAACACGTAACACTCCGTCATTGGGTAGTAGTGTAGCATGGCGTTACCGACGAAACAATCCGCGGCACCGAACAACCCTTCCCTCCTCCTCCCGTCTGAACTCGTGGACAAATGCGTCAACGAGAAAGTCTGGATAATCATGAAAAACGGACACAAAGAATTCACCGGGACTTTGAAAGGATTCGACGTGTACGTGAATTGCGTTCTGGAAGACGCGATCGAGTACGATCGAGACCAAGAGAGCGGGAAAGAAACGACGAAGAATTTGGAGAGCATTTTGCTGAACGGGAATAACATATGCATGATCGTGCCCGGAGGGGAGAGGAGTTGATTTAAAAAGAGTTAAAGAGAAGCGATTTAGAGTTAGAGTTACAACACGTAGGAGTACAACACAGCGAATATAATTTACAACGTCAGAAGGAACCATCTGGAACGACCATTACCTGCGTCTCTGTCGTGAGAATCGACTCGTTTTCGCTTTTCTTTTCGCAAAAATCATCGTCGTCATCGAGAGTCGTATTTTGAACGATCCTCTCGTAGGCGTCAAACATCGCTTTCCAGCGTCTCGAAAACGCGCCGATACCGAAAGCGAAACGATCCGCCGGAACGTTCTTCTCCATCAAGAATCGTAAACACTCCTTCCGCTCGTAAAACGAACACGCGACTAACGCGCCTTCATCGAGTAAGTGACTCTGTTTTTCGGCGATGTATTTTAAAACCCGTAAGTTTCCCGCGCACGCCGCCAGGCGCGGCGTTTGCGAATCCATACGCCAGCCTTTCGTTTCTTTCGCGAATTCGAGCAACTCGACGGTTCCGATTCGCGAGACGAACTCTTCGATCTTCATCTCGTTTGGTCTTCTCTCGAACGCGTATTCTAAAGTCGACTCTGAGGTCATTTCGTGGATGAGAAACGGCTTTCGAAGTTTACGTTTTAACTGTTTTCGTTTCGATTGGTTGTTTGTATAACATCGTTCGAGGACGAGCTTTTTACACGCGCGGTTCGACGCGGTGAAGAATTTCAAGGCGTTGACGTCTAACTTTGGCAAAATGTGCGATTCGAAAACGTCGACAGAATCGAGAATCCGCCAGAGCGGGGAGGGAGAATCCTCTGAAAGTTCTTCGCTTAAAAAGTCGTTCACGTCATCGCGGAAAAGAAGGCGGGACGGAGGAAACGCGACAGAGGTCATGTGAAAGTTTTAAAAGTGTGCCAAAAATAAAGATAGTGAGAGAGTTCGTTAGAAGATATTCAATCGGATTAAACGCTACCGGCGCGTCTCAACAAGAGCTCTTGGAAGGCGGACTTACCGCCGCGGCCTCTGTAACTCAGGTCCTCGCCTTCACTTTCGCCTGCGCTGTTGTGAGTACTGTTGCTAAAATCGTTATTTCTTCTTAACACGCGCTTGCGACTCAAATTGACGCCTTCGACGAACTCGTAGTGCACTCTGCGGATGGTAGACACCGCGGAGTTGAACGCGGTGACGAGCGCGATGAAGTGTCGTCGGTCTCGAACCTCTGCGCCGGATACTGGAGAGGCGGTGGTGGCGATGCGCATGATCGAGTGCGTTCGGTCTGTGCGGTAGCCGAGGTAGCCGAAGGAAACTTTTCTCCAAAACCTTTGGACTCTCGTGCCGGTCTGGTGGAATAAAACCGTCATGGCGACGAAACGTTGCAGAGATGCGATTCTCGCTTCGTAGAGCTTCATGCTAAATTCTTGCGATTCCATGAGCGTGTAAGGTTTGATTTGCGGAGGTGCGGATTTTCGCAACACTTGCCCGAAATATTCTTCGTGCGAAGGCTCAACCATGAGCAAACCTTCGGCGTTGCGAGGGTCCGCTTCGAGGATTTTCAGCATCAAGATTTCTGGTAAGTTTATGATTTCCGAGAATTCATCAAAGTCCAACGTGCCGTTCGTATCCCTGTCGCCCGATCGGAACAGTTTCGCGATTTGAGCGTCGGTCAACGCGATGTGCTCTTCGCCAGCGGCGGCGGCGAGTGTGTCCAACTTTTTGTACGCCGAAGTGAATTCGCTCAAGCTAAGTCGTCCATCTTGGTTAGTGTCGAGTTCTTTGAAGACTGTCAAAATGTGCGCGCGTTGTTCCTCCGCGTATTTGCACGCGTTCGTGAGGAGCGCAACGGCGTTTCTGTTGTTGAGTTTGTGCACGCTCAATTCCGTGTGCTCTTCGTGGTAGGACGAGTAAATTCCTAGCAAAGCACTGGCGCTCTTGCCGTCCAGATTGTTCTCCGTTCGCTCTTCGTAGTATTTCTCGCACAAATATTTTGGGCGGTGCCTACTCAAGAAGATGGCGTTTTTCGATAGCGGGAGCTTGTACGGAGAATGGCCGATGGTGATTGATTCGCACGTACCGCCGATGCTTTGAATGCTCGACGCTTGCGATAGCGATAAGGACGTCGTCGCTTCGGCGCTCGTGAGCCCGGAGAGTCGACCGTCCGGTCGACCGACGATTAATAAAGCACCGCGCACGACTCTGTGCGTGTGTCTGTGGACGAGATGGTCGTTTGTGTTCCCGCTTAAAACCGTAATGCCTGCAGCAGAGTAGGAGCACGCGAAAATTTTCGATAAGAACGCATCCGCGCACTGACTCACCCAGGGGATGTCGCCGATGACGATCGTTCGCGCCGTCATTCGATGCAAGAGATTTCTCCCCTGTATCAATCGTATGATGGTTATGGATATTTGCGGCAAGAACGCATAAATCAGCGCGTCGAAGAACCGAGTGATGTAGAACGCCCACGTCGTCGCGAGCCCGCACAAAACGGCGACGCCGGTGATGAGCGGATATCCCGCCGTCACCGTCCCTACGATGTAGACAAAACTCATTATCCAACCTTTCACGCCTTCCAACACGTGGTCGGCCCAATCGTCGCCTTGTTTTCTCAACTCGTCTTCCTTTGCCGATTTCAGTTTTTCCTTCTTCGGCGACGCGGAATAGCCAACAATCTCCTCCAACGCGGCGATGTTCATCTGGTTACACTTCTCGAGTTCTGATAAATCGTGTTTGGTCACATACGCGTTGGTATATTTACGAAAATCTGCGTTATCAAGGATGACTAAGGACATGTGCAAGAAAATTTGCGTCAGTAGCTGTTGCGTCGCGGCTACTGAAATGGAGCACGGCTCCGCCGGACGAACGCCGACGTCCGTGGTGAATATCCTGCTGTCAAACTCCCCTTCGGATTTCATCGCTCGAAGTTGTTTCCCAATTTGCGTGTCCCATTCGCTGGCGACGACGAAAATAGAGTTTGTGGAACTCACTAAAAGATTTGAAGTCGCCAGCGGCGCAAACGTGCCTCCCGAGTGTGAGACGATGATGACGATGGCGTCCGTAAAATCGTCCGTTTTCTTGGAGTTTGTAAAACCAACCGACGGGACCGGTAAATCCTGACCCCATAAACCAAGAATTTTGTTCGAAGAAATAGCTTTGACGCGCAAACGCGGAAACGCGGTTTGTAAATCAGACGCAAACTGCTCGGCCAACCAGAGAGAGACCTCACAACCCGTTACCACGACGTCGATAGAGCCTTCTGACTTGATCGTTCTGTTCACGCGTCTCGCGAGACGTTTTTTCAAACACCTCGCTAAATTCCAAGCCGTCAATCGATTGAGCGACATCGATCCTTGAGGTTTGTTCCTCCAATCGTCTTGAATGTTTTTCAAAATCCTCGGGATGTCTGCAATATCCGTCAAAACAGGATCGTCACTTTCTTTCGGTAACATTTTAATGAGTTCGTTGCCTTCTAAACGCGTCATGCGATGGAAGAGCTTTTTATCGACCGATACTCCCTTACCGCGCCTCGGCGACGACGGCGCGATATTTTCCGTGCTCTTTTGTTTCCTCAACGCGGTCATGGGCTCTTCAACTCTCATCTCGCCTTCCTTGGCTAATATTGCGTTGACTGAGCCACCCATCAAAGGATACTGCTCCAAGTGAGAGTTGGGATAGGACACGGCTGGAATGCGATCTGCTCCCCAATCGAGTAAACAAATTTCTCCGTTCAAATCGTCCAAATCGAGACGAATGGCGGCGTTATCGTCGCCGTATTCTCCGCCGTGTACGCTGGCTAAAATATCTCCGTTGGGCGTTTCCACGGACAACCCAGCTTTCACCGCAGCTTGTTCACTTCCGTAACAAATTAAACCTTTCTTTGGATAAAAGGCGACGCTTATTGTTTGCCCTCTCGCCGCGACGCACAACTGCCTGTGCGCGTCCAACGAACACGTGACCATTAATCCAAAACTCCCTTTTGCGTGCGTCAAAAAGTATTTCATCGTGAACAAAGAATCGTTATCGAAGAACGCGTTCACGGTAAATCGCACAAACTCTCGACTCGGTGCACCCATTTCTTCGTCGAGATAATTATCCAAACATTTCAGCGCGTCTTTGTTCATGCCTTTTTCAAACTCATCGATGATTTCCTTCGTGAGCTTTTCGCGCATCGCTAGACTAAATCCAATCTCTTGGACGGTGCTTTGACCGTTACTTGCTATGAGTGTTGCGTCTAAAACTTTCTCAAAATGCTTACCGATGTCTTCAAACTGCGCCAACGTCGGCATCGGCGCGTCAGGGAAGACATCGCTGGTTTTCAGCATAAAACAAGCGCTAAATCTCGCCGCTAACGCGAAACATCCTTGCGCTCTGATTAAATCGACCACACCAGCGATTGAAGCAGAGTCAACAACCGACGGCGGTTTAAATTTCAAAACCGATTCTAACCACAAATTCATGCTTCCTTGATCGTTCCACTTGCGGTTCACTTGAAACGCATCGAAGTCTCCGTTATGCGTGATGAAATTCTCAACCGATACGCGCGTCGATCCCGACTTCGTCTGTTTCAAACCGTACACTAACAAATCTTGTTTTGGACTCCACTGATGCGGATGCGTTCCATCAAAGGTCGCTTTACTCGTCGTCGCGAACCGCGTGTGCCCGCAAAAAATACGCGTCTGCGCTTTCTTCTCCGCCAGCTTCATCTTCCCTTTACTCTCCCGTTCCGTCTTCGAACGCAAAAGCTTGCTCAAATCTGTTCTCTTCATGTTCACCACTCGACTTCTCACCCCTCGCATGTTCCCTTCTCCTTTCTCTTCTTCAAACGTCACGATCCCTCCCGATTGCGCGCCTCTCATCATCGTCACGTTGACCATCTTCTCGAGCAAATCGTACGCTCGCTCGCCGTTTTGCGAGCACCACGCCGCGTTTAACAGAACAATCCCAAAGTTCCCGCAGTACACGACCGAAGAAGAATAAGAGGAGGACATTTTTCTAATCTCTCTAAAACTGCCCACGTGAGAAAACAAAACGTCTGAACAAATCGCGTCGAACAGCGTCGCCGCGAACGCGAACGTTTTCGCCCTCCTGTTCTCGTTGGTGTTCTGTTTTTCCCTCAATGCAACGAGAGACCACAGGAACAAAATCGCGCTCGCAAACACCGCGACTGCGCGAGAAATCGCCACCGAACGCTCGAAGAAGAGAAGGAAGCCGTCGTCGTCTTTCTCATCGTTCGGAAAGAGCTGGCGCAGGTCCGCGCTTCTCCCGAGTGCACTCTTCAACGCGAACGATGAAAATGATTTCAGCGCTTTAACTGAATTTGGATAGAAAAAAGCGCCATCTTTGTTCATCATCATCGACATCATCATCGAACCAACGTGCGCGAGCTCGTGAAAAGAGCCGGCGAGGACGTACCAGAATATCGCGGAGGAGAGAGGGAAAGAACCATTCAAGGATTTTGAGGTCATCTTTAACCCCCGCTGTCTGTCTGGGATTTTTTATGAGGAAAGAATTACATTGAGTGTGTTCGTCTTCGAAGGTGCTCGTTAAAAAAATGCATCGAGTACGTAAGTATGTGCGTTATAACATTATTTTCTTTTCTTTCGATTGCGACACCGGTCGCACCCGTTCTTACTGTATCTGCATCGTCCGCACCCGAGAGCAGAGGAGAACTTTTTCTTCTTCGTTTTACCGTTTGTCGTCGTCTTCGTTTTTTTCTTTGGTTTGAGCGGTTTCGCTTTCGTCGTCGGCGTCTTTTTCTCTTCCTTCTTGACTTTCTTCGTTTTCGGCGGCGGCGGCGGCTTCATGGCTGAAGAAAGTTTGTCCACCCGAGAAGGGGGGTTCTTGTTCGTATTCTTCTTCGTGGCGTTTACTTCCTTCGGCGCGAGCGTTTGCTTTTCCGGATTTTCAGTGGGGAGGAGGCTTTCGACTCGTGGAGGAGAAGGAGGGAGAGGAGGAGGATTCACACACTGCAGCGATGGAAGCTCGGGCGGCGGAGGAAGTTGCGGTGACGTTGGTGATGGTGGAGAAGGAGGAGGGGGGCATTGGAGAGGAGGAGAAGGTTCTTCGAGTGATTCTTTCTGCGGTGGAGGCGGGGGCGGGGTGAGCAACGCTAACGGAATTGAAACCTCTCCTCGCAAAGTCGTTCTGCAATTTGGACAGACGCGAGTCGGCGAGCCGACTACCGCAGAGCAAGAAAAGCACAGCTTTTTTCCTTTACCGCATCTTATATCGCTATTCTTATTCTGCCGTTTGAAAAATTGTTGTTGGCGAAGTTGAAGTTCCACGAGAGGAGGTGTCTGAGCAGCGGGCATTTCTTTGCCTTCGGCGTTGATATTAGTAGTATCTTCACCAGCAATCATCGCGGCGGTTTTTGCCTTCTTTACTCTCTCGGACACTCTCGTCCACGTCTTCTCGGCTTCGCGCTTAGCAGTCATTGCGTCAATTCGCCTCGACGTCGTTTTCTCTGCGAGCTCAGCAGTTGCCAACTGGTACTTTTCCCGGAGTAGATGTGCGCCTTTTTCGGTTTCTTGACGCTTCACTCTCCAAGCCTCGGTATGTTTCGCGCACTCGCTTTCTTTTTCTAGCGCAGCTTTGAGTTCCTTCTCGCAGCTAGAAAGAGCCTTTGACAACGAATCCGAGCGCACGGCAAATCGGTCGACTTGTACCTTGTGCCAAGCGAGCGTTTTTTCAAACGTTTCTGCCATTTTCTTCGCCTCTAAGGCTACTTTCTCGGATTCACGGAGCAATCTCTGTCTTTTGACGATTTCATTTTCTGTTTCGCCCAAGATCTTTTCAAATTTAGCGCGGTTTTTTTCAATCGCTTGGAGACGTTGGCGCTCCGCCTTCGTCAAATGCGCGGATAAAACGTTGACATCTTCCTCCACAAATTCGTCTGGGATGAACATTCTCTGATTCTTTTTCTTTTTCTTTTTCTTTTCAAACGTCGACTCTTTGCCTTCTTCGCCCTCGTCGTCGTTCTCTTCGTCGCTTCCATCGGATGATATCGAATCGTCGCTCCCGTCTTCGCGATGAACTCGCCGCGCAACGCATGGTGGCCAGTTACAACGACAATTCGGTTCGTGCTGCGTCGTAAGAATAGTTTGCGATATAGGCTTCTGTTTTGCGCTTCCTCTTCCATCTCCTTCTCCTCCTCCGTCGCGCTCATTGTTACCATCACCATCATTATCTTTGTCGTCGTCGTCGTCGTCGTCGTCGTCGATATCTTCTTCGCGCGCTTGTATAAATCCTGGAACGTTCAAGCCTTCGTCTTTACCGGCGATGAATATTCTATCGCCGTCTTTGGCGCTAACGATAAACGCTCTCTTTTCTCGTCTCGATAGAGGCGTCTCGCAGCCTTCTTCAAAGACTAAATCGCACGTCCATTTTTTCTTCTTCATTGCTTCTTGCATTTGCTCAAACGAAAGCTCCCGCCAACGATCGCAGTTGTCGCACGCGACAAAACTATCGCGTTGCGATTCAGCTGCTTGACGATGCAAACGCTCAACGAGTTCCGTGAATGCCTTTGAAGACGCAAACGCGCGATCGCATGGAACGTTAAATTCACCAGCACTCGCAAACTCGTCGTAAAATCTCGCGTACGTTTCTCGTTGCACCTCTGGATTTCCAGGTGCAACCATACAGAACACAGCGATGCCAAAACCAATGGGTGATGAGGTATAATCTTTAAACTGCACGGCGTTTCGCCTCAACATCACTCGCGGGAACGGCAGTAACTTTTGAAAGTAGTTCGTATCCGTGCTGTTCCGACAGACCAACAAAATACCCTTCGAAAAGCCCCATTCTACTTCGTTGATTGCGCGGTGTATGAATCTCCATTGCGTTTGGGTCTCGTACGGAGGATTCAAAAGCGCAAACTTGTTGGCCCACGAGTTCTTTGAAAGTAGACCGTTGATCGACTTGTCGTATAAAACTTCGGCCGGAATGTTCGGATTTGATAGGGAGTTCGTGCACGGATCGAGCAAATCTTTCACAAAAGGCACTTCAACAGTCGGCTTTTCCAGCCCAAATACTTTGTAACATCCTTCGATGATCCAATCAGGAGTCAAACCTTCTCGCAGCTTTGTATCAAGTTGATCGATTTTTCGATTCTTGACCGTCTCTGCATCGTTTTCTTCTTCTTCGTTGGTAATATTAACGGTGTTATTCTCGCCGGGGGCATCGTTATCATTTTCATTCGCAGTTAACGGTCTCTCGTAATAATGTTCGTCGTCAGATGTCGTCCAAGGCTCATAAAATTCTTCTGCGATTTCTTTTTCTGCTTGTTCTAAAGCTATTGAAGCTAACTTAACCGCGTGCCGGTTACCCAACATGTTTTGTATCTTCTCCGCGTATTGCGACGCGTCGTCGAAGCGAGTCATCTCACAATCGTCGGCCCACATAAATTTTCGTGATTTGCCGTATAAGTAAATCAAAGCGCACGGTTTCTCGCCTTGATGGGGATGTTCGTCCCACAGTTGGTGCTTTTGGAGGCAATGCCGAAGTTTCCATACTCGCCCGGTCCATATTTGACTCGTCGGTTTCCCTTTCTTTTTACTAAAGGACGCCGATGGTGTACCCCCTAACTCGGTGAGATCTTCTTTATTACTCGCATTCACATCGTTTTTTTTCGGTTTCTTCACCGTTTCGACAAACACGATCGTCCCGGGAGGAAACTTCACCGATTCCGTATTCGGCGCGTTCCACGCTCGGTCCGGAAACGGATTCTTATTCTTCTTCGGAACAAAATTCACTTTTTGTTTTGGCGCGTAGCTTTTCCACCTCGGCACTAAACTCGGCACGTCTTTAATCGGAATCCTCTCGCGAATCTCTTTCAACGTCTGGCCGTTCTTCTCGTCGTTTTTCCCGTCCAAGTGCCAAGAACCGGTGTTCACATATCTCACGTGCCCCCACCCTTCGGTAAACTTAATCTCTGGATTCAACCGTCTCTTCACATCGATGCTCATACTCCTCGGATTTCGAAACATCTCGTCCTCCTTCTGCACGTAGATGTGCCCGTTTTCCGTCAACGAACCGACGACTTGTACTTTCTCGCCCCCGTATTCGTACGAAGCTAAGAGGTTGTTCGCTCCAACTTTCAAAAGTTTCAGCTGGATGAGCGTGAAAAGAGTGATTCCATCGTACGGCCCGCGTTCGTGCAGTTTGCGCTCTTTCGTCGTCATCAAGTTGTTGGGATTTTCCTTCTTTTTGTTCGGCTTCTTTTTCTTCGTCATCGTCGTCTTCGTCGTCGCGGGAACAACAGCAACAGGTTGTTCCAAACTCTCTTCGTCATCATCATCATCATCATCATCATCTTCAACAACTTTGTTTTTGTCGTTGTTGTTCGTGGCGACGAGAGTTTTATTCTCCGTCACTGGTAACGCGGCGTCGTCGTCGCTGTTGTTGTTGTTGTTGGTGTTGTTGGTGGTGTTGTCATCCTCGTCGGCGTTGGCGATAACCGTCGGCGTCGTCGGCGTATTCGTTTTTTGCGCGAGAGAAATATCCATTTTTAACTGCCGCTTTTTCCAGAAGTACACTCGTATGCTACAAACTTTTTTTTCTTTTAACCTCTAATAAACCCGAAGTCCCGACGATGTTTTTTAAGAAGACGCGACGAAGACGAAGACAATTCTCACTCGCGCTGCGGTTTCGCACACACCAACGTTTTATCATCAATCGTTTTTCGTTCGTATTCATCTCTGGTAACAATAGTATTTGTCCTTTTACTGTGTGTTTGCACCAGATGCAAAATCTTCGCACCAACAACAAAGCCACGTGTCTTTCTCGTCGTTCTTTTCTTCTTCGTTTTCAAGAAGAACTTTTGGTGTTTTGAAATATTCGATTTCATCCTCTCCTCCTCCTCCTGTTGCCGCTGTTGATGATGCTTTACGTCGCATCGTGGGACCTTTTTGAACGGCTTGAAAATGAAAGCAGTTATCTCTGCACCCTCGGTATAAGCGCAGAGCGGCTAACGCGTCGAGGTGCGGCGAGTGCGGCGCGTTTGGACTTTGAAAGTTTCGCAGCGCATCGTCGTCCGCCTCTAAAAACTCTTCGACTAATTTTTTCAGCTTGACGCGCTTGCCTTTTTCTTTCTGCAAAGGAACGTACGTGGACGTGTCGCGGATGCGATCGAAAAGGTTTGGGATATCTTCATCGGTAATTTGGAGCGCTCGTAGATCGTGACGAGCGTCGTGCACGACGAGTTTGTGAGGCTTATTCTTCCACAACTCCGGCGTGTTTTTGTGCGCTCCGGCCAGACACGCGAGGACTTCTTCTCTCGCTTCTGAAAGCGTTGGCAATAGTTTCGTCTCAAAATCGCTCGCGGTGAGCCCCGTGATTTCGGTGCGATAGTCGAGCACTTTCACTTTCTCCTCCTCTTTTCCTTCTTCTTCTCCGTTTTTGCTACCGTTTTTGCTACAGAACGTCACAAGCGTCTCCATTAATACGCTTTCGTCCAAACCGTTTACGACGCAAACTTTCGCTAAAGTTTCATCACTTTTTGTCGTCGCAATCATCTCGCAATCGATCGCCACGTGCGGTGCACACTCGTCGCATACTTCTTCTTTTTCCCTAACACTCCTACTACTACCAGTACTACTCCCGAACGCGCACACGTGCACTCCTCCGTCATCCTCCGGTATCCTCAAGCACTTCCTACACCCGCCTTTCTCTTCAAACGCTTCCTTACACGCCTCGCTCGCCGTCGCGCCCACTAAATGTTCTCTCAAACGAAAGTACGTCTTGCACACCTTTCGACAATTCGTGCAGCACACGTCGTGTTTTTCATCGTGCAATTCTTTCGCCGCGTGTTTTTGCAAAAGATCCAGAGAGTGGAACTTTTTAAAGCAATAAAAGCACGCGTATTTTAAATCTTTGTTGTTGTTGTTGTTCTTCTTCGTCTCGCCACTGCTTCTTTGGCTTTTCGCGGCGTCCGCAAAATTTTTAAAATTTCCTCCTCGTCGTTGTAATTGTTCTCGTTGTATGGTGGATAAAACCATCCTTCGTCCTCGCGCACTAAAACTCTTCTTTTCACACACACCCAAAACTTCGTCGTCGTCGTTTACGTCGTCGTCCAAAGAGTTCGCGACGAGTGAGGCCATTTTCCAAGAGAGCACAGAGAGAGAGAGTGATGAGATTCTGATGAATTTATTATGAAACTTTGCTCTCCTCTTTGTGTTGTTTGTTGTGTTGTTGTTGTTTTGTGCAAAAAAAAATGAGAAGCAGACCAAAAAAAAAAAAAAAAAAAAAAGAGAAAAGATTTTCATCATTTTCACTCGAGGGAGAAAAAACGAATCACACAACAAAGGAAGAAGAAGAGAGAAGTTTTGCGCAGAAGTTTTGTTTACTATATATATTACACACGCAAAGTTTGTTTGTTTTCTCTCTCACAGAAGAAGAAGAAGAAGACAAATGGAGGAGTTCAACAACCCGCGCTTCGATCCGATTCATTACGTGAACGTCGCGGCGCGACAGTGTTTTAACAACGATGAGAAGAAGAAGCACCTTCAACATCACGCGAACGACATCACCGACGAAAACGTGGAATTGGAACGACTCTTATCGGAGCTGGAAATGCGCTTGCAACTTCTCGGGGAGGACATTTCGTTACAACTGGAACGCGAATCGCAACTCGGGGTGAAACGAATTCCAACCGCGATTGGTGAGATTGAAGTTTTAGAGGAGAACGTGGAGAGTTTGACGAATACGGTGAAGAATATTTCGCGATCGTTGGACGAGACGGAGTTTCCGTCGAAACAAAGCATCGAGCGGTTGAGGAAAATCGACGAGGTGAAATCGAGGATGGAAAGAGCGAGAGATACGCTGAGCGAGGCAGCAGGGTTGGCAGAGTTGATGCATTCGGTGGATTCGGTGTTTAATGGGGAGAACGTGAGCAACATGGCGGATGCGTTGGTGAGGATGAAGCGAGGGTTGGCGATCGTCGGCGACGTGCCGGAATTCGCAGACGGGAGAGATAGGATCGCTGTTTTGGAGAGTCGGTTAGAGAGCGCGGCAAGGCCGGCTTTGTTGCGAGCTTTGGAGATGGATAAAGGGGTGAATATGAGCAGTAGTACTACTATGGTGAGCAGCAGCGGGAGTCGAGATTCGATCAAGTTTGCTCGAGACGCCCGGGACGCGTTGAGGAGCATCGGGAAGAACGAGAGTATCGAAGGCGCGTACGCCGAGGCGAGAGTGGTCTCGCCAGCCATGGAGTTTTGGGTCGCGTTCGAAGAGAAGACCTATAACGATGGGTTGATGATGAATGAAAACAGTCCGCCGAACGATACTAATAGTAATAACGACAAGAAAACGGACGAAGACGCCGCGAACGAGGCTTTCGCAAATTTTCTGCCACAATTTTACGATTTTGTCATCAGCTTAATCGAAAAAGAGGTGAATTGGACAAAAAGTACGTTCCCGGAGGATGTGGCGACGTTAGTTTCGGCAGGTGTGGCGAGTTTACACCGCGCGATTGCGAAGAAAATGCAAAAGCGATTGGATACGTTGTGTTATGGAAGCTATTACGGAGACGGAGCGAATAGTAATACGAACTTTAGTAGTAATAGTACGAATAACAACAACGACGGCGAGAATAACGCGGATATAGGCGCGGATTTAGAGAACATGATGCGATGTAGAATAGCGACGACGCGATATGCCACGCGTTTGTGCGGGGCTTTAGAGCCGTGCGTGCGTAAAATGGTGACTGCTGCGATGAAAGAAACTGCGAGCGGAGAAGACGACGGCACTACAAACGCGCTGGACGAATCCTACTTGATGTCTTCTTCTGACGATGAGGACGATGATTTCAGAAATCGGTTTACGAGCGATGTGGATGCCGCGAACGGTGCGAATACAGATGGTACCAGCGCGAAAGGCGACGGTAGTAACTTCGCCAACAACAAAAAGTCAAAGAAGCGCGAGAAAGTCGCCGCGGCGGTTCAAAAGTTTACCGAAGCTTTATCGACCGTTTTCATTCCGTTCGTAAAGTCTGAAAAAGTCTTTCCTAAACTCGAATCGATCAAGTTGCGAGAGGAGATTGTTTCGTTGGCGACTTCGACGGTGGACGCGGATGATTTCGACGGCGACTTTTTAGCCTTTTCCGCCGCCATCGAGAAGACGTGTAAAAGCGCCTCTAAAAGTGCGATGAAAAGTTTTGTCAGTTGCAAAGAATATTCGAGCGGTTTAGAAACTGTCGCTGCGGTGAAATCCATCGATGATTCGTTGACTCGATTCGTGAAAGCGTTGGAGGGGAGATTGAAAGCGGTGCGCATCGCCATCGGTTTAGATAAGAACATCGGCGGCGCGAGTAGTAGCAGCAATAAAAACCCGGAAGATTTCATCGACGCGAGTTTGAGTTTGTTGCGAGCGACGAAATCGGTACCGCAAACGTTTGCTGATCTCGACGCGCGCGCGTCTGCCACTTTGAAGCAAATCGCGAACGAAAGCAGTTTCGCGAATAGTGGCGGCGCGACATCCGACGTGGACTTACTTCGTGCGATTGGTGGTAAGAAGCACGTGGACATTGTTTTCTCGACGCAATCGCGACTCGATGCCGGGCGTTCACGAACGCTCGCGATTTATTTGGAACCGTACGCGGAATCTACGTCCGCGTCTTCGTTTTCCAGGAATAACAGCAAAAATAACGACAAGTCTGGCATCCTCGCCTCGGCGCATTCGGTGTTCCCGAGAACCGCGGACGCGGCTGTGCAGTTTAGAGACGCGTGCGAACGTCTCGTTCGCGATTGCTTGTTACATCGCGTGCGCCGTGAACTCGAGAACATCGAAAACGAACAAATTTGGACGAAAATGGCGGCGCAAACCGCGCACGATTTACCAACGTTTTCAGCGTACCCGCAAGAGAAGGCGACAAATTCTGGCGAGTACCTCTTGTCGTTGCCGACGCGTCTTGAAGCGCTCGTGAACGTCGTTGGCGATGACGTTGGCTCCGCCGCGTCAGCATCTGCCGGCATCTTCGGTAACGATGACGAAGACGAGGATTTAGCTTCGATTTGGATGGAGCGCGTAGCGGAAGCTTCGGCAACCATCTTTCTCGAGCGCGTGAAAAGTATTCGCCGCTTATCCGAACCTGGCGCCGCGCAATTAGCCGCCGACCTCGAATACTTTTCAAACGTCGTCACGGCGTTGACCTCTCGTCCTCAAAGAGGTTTGCTCGCGTATATGCAATGCGCCAGCGTCGACGCGGACGACTACGCTCGATTTGCCAGAGAAACCGTAGAGCAACAACAGCAGCAACAATCCACGGAGAATGCGGACTCCTCGCCGGAGGCGTTCATCGATCACCGCATCGTCAAACAAGTCGCAGCGATGCGTGGTATAGCTTTATAATAATAATAATAATGTACTATGTGATAGTTTTTTACGTGGTACTTACTGGTAGTAGTAAACAAACAGAATAAAAGTCTCTCTCTTTTTTCTCTTCTTCTTCAAACTGGATGCGTCTGTTCGGAACGTCGCGCGCTCGGCCCGATGTGATGTTCCGACGCGTGTTTCATGTTCTTTTGCGAGTAACCTCTAACGATGCAAAAGTTTTCTTTTTGCATTTTCTGATACGCTTCTCTGGTAATTCTTTTTCCCACTGGCAATATCGCCACCGTTGCGATCGATTTCGCGAGAAACTTTGCGAGCGCTTTCGTTTCTTTCTTCAGGCACTGCGCGTCGCTCACTTTAATCTTCTCGTCAATCTTCTCGTCGAAAAGTTTCATAAAGACAGATCGCGACACATTTGTCGACAAAATAAGTCTCTTCGCATCGACGACGTTGGCGCCGACGCCTGGAATCGCCACGCCGAGTTTATTCTTCGAACCGAAATGGTGTTTTTCTCGGGCGACTCTTCCTCCTCCTCCTTCTTCTTCCTCTTCGTCCTCGTCCAAAAGATACAGCGCGTATTTCGGCACCAACCTTCCTCGCTTCTTCCCGGCCAAAAAGTACGCCTCCACCTCGCGCACCTGCTCTTCGCTCAGAGGACAACTCGATTCCACCACGTTCCATCCCGGATTCGAGTTTTTCTCCTCCCACGCTTTGATCGAGTCTTTCGCTTCCTCCTCTTCCTCTTCCACTTCTCCTTCTCTCTTCTTCTTCTCTTCTTTCCCTTCAATTATCGTCATGTTCTTCTCCGCGAACGATCGATCGCTTATGCCTCCTCCTTTTTTATGCTTCTTTTTGTTGTCCGACTTTGTAGTCAGTTGCTGTTGTTGTTGTTGTTGTTGTTGCTTTTGCGGCGGCTTCATTCTTCTTTTCAAACGTTTGTTTTTTGTATCTCTTTGTGTCGTATTTTTTGCTCCTCTTTTAAGCTTCTTAAAAAACTTCTTCAAAAGGCACACTGTTCGGGTAAAAATTAATTAATTCACAAAACAAAGAGAACACGCACATACAGATAGAAAACGCGCGCGTTTTCTCTCTCTCTCTCTCTCTCTCTCTCTCTCTCTCTCTCTCTCTCTCTCGAAAAGAACGACAACGAGATCGTCACTCTTCGAAAATAAAGGCTGATTTATTTCACTCGGGAGAAAAAAGGAGAATAAAAAGAAGAGAGAGAGAG
>Ga0209631_10002320_pt1 | contig 22922 bp, 33 predicted proteins | sample COG_08_FD_184752 | JGI IMG/M metagenome (GOLD analysis project Ga0209631, IMG submission 184752) | Pelagic Microbial community sample from North Sea - COGITO 998_met_08 (SPAdes) (version 2) | ecosystem: Environmental > Aquatic > Marine > Neritic zone/Coastal water | place: Helgoland, sampling... | reverse complement strand
TTGATTGATACGCGAATTTATAATCCATCGCTAGGCAACCCAGACAGCAACGGAGTTAATCAATACTATTCAACCTTTGAGATACTCGAAAGCATAACGAAGGTATTTAACGCGCGGTTATTTCAGAGTGACGGCGTTTGGTGGTTCTTGCCATTGGGGGCACAGCAGGCAAGTACAACGCTGACGGCAGAAGGCAAGCAGAAAGACGGCACGGATATAACACAGGACACATATAACGCAGCGCGTGCATTTGATTCGACACTGGAGCGGCTACGCGGATACCAGTATAGCGGCCTTGCACCATTAAAGGAAGTGCGGCGCACGCGCAAATACAATGGCAACTATCCGCTGATCTATGACAACCTGTATACCGAAACGGAATTCGGCAACACGTTAGAGGATACCGATATAGATTACTTGCAGGACACAGAGTTTTTAATCACTGGCACATTCAATTATGAATATGACGGCGACGGCGTAGCGACGGGAGATGATATTGTGGCGCGGGTAATGCTTCGCTTCCTTGTTAAGGTTGGCACGCAGTACCTGCAACGGGATGCACAGTTTACGGAAACAATGCTAGACTTCCAACTTGGCGATTTAGATGAGGGCGTACTCGAATACACTTCGCACGTTTACAGCACGCCACAATGGACGGCAACGCCCGAATATTATGAAGTCGTTAGCTACGTATTCAACAGGAACGAAGGCGGTGAAGTTACCATGCCGATTGTGATTAATACGCCAGCGCTACCAAGTGATCAGACCGGAATGGATTTAAGTGTGACGATTGTCGGCATTGATGACGATGGCGCATTCGATAGTAACCTAGTAAGCACATCGGCAGCAGATTTTCAAATCGTGGTATTGCGTGCTGACCTCCTAGGCAATAATGCGCTAGGCGATGAGGTTGTTTTCACAGCTACCAACAGCGACACGGCACGCGGCGAGATTGACCAAGGCCTGTGCTTGTTTGGTGACGGTGAAACACAGAACGCCGACGGGGTTATACGCGTCATTGTGGGCGTCAATGCCGTACCGGTAACCCAATGGCAAAGTTTAAACTACACGGGTACAGGCGTAGGCATCAACCGGCTTGGCGTGCAGGAGATACTAGCAGGCCAGCGAATTAGCACACCGATACAACGCGGCACGGTATACGGAAGCAATTTAAAAATGTGGCAAGTGCTTGACGACACAGTTGGCGACTTTGCACTATTCCAACTTACATTCACAGCGCGATCCATCGAAACCGAATTAGAGGCGTTTCTTGTTTCGCGAGATGCTTCGACCGTTACAACGGCCATAGGCGACGCCATCGACGTGGTTGATCCGATAACCCACAATCCTAGCTTAGGCGTGACAGGTGCAACGGAGGCGCTGAATAGGACGCTGCTGATTGGTGAAGACAGTTACGGCTCACGCGTGCAGTACAGAACCGCCACAGTAACCAATCGAACAGGCACAACGTACAACGTGCGGCCGATTGATTATATGATAATGAACACGTGGCAAGGCGGCAACGGTGCAAGCATTATTTATTTGCCGCTGGTTGCAGATAACGAAGGGCGCAGCATCCAGTTTCATAGCGATGGCACAATAGCCGCAAACCAGTATGTTAGCCTGCGACCTAATACAGGGGATTCAGGCGTAACTATCGACGGCGCAACGTCCTATGATTTCAACCGAGCTTATGATGGCATCACTATCTTGTGCCACAATTCGAACTGGTATATAATACAGAAAAAAGAAAAGTGATGGAATGGGAATTTGTGGCAATGGTTGCGCCGGTGGTGGCGGGTTTGGTAGGTGTATGGGTGAACCTCAACAGCACGGTGGCACGCCTCAAAAGCCGCGTCATCCAGCTCGAAATTGACAGCAACGAAATTAAAAGCGACATGAAGGAACTATTGGCCTCCGTCCACAAAATCGAGTTAATGCTTGCAAAGCTGCAAAAATGATTTGGATTATATTAGCGACGGTAATGGTGAACGCAACTTATAAGGCGCGCGAATATGGCCGTGCTGATGTTGCTGATATTATAATCTTTGTCGCAGCCTGTTCGATAATATGGAACTGAGATATTTTAGATACGAAGAATTCGATTGCAAGTGCAAGAAATGCCGCACTAATTTGGAGGGCCTCGGGATTGACGTGATGGATTTGGATTTTTTGTTAATGCTGGACGACGCACGCCACAAAGCGGGCGTAAGCTTTGTTATCACGTCGGGCGTTCGGTGCAGCTCTCACAACCGAGCCGTTGGAGGGAAAAAAAGCAGTTCACATTTAAAAGGCTTGGCGGCTGATATTAGCTGCTCAGATGAACGTACACGGGGTTATATTTTGGGCGCACTTTATGACGCGGGATTCAACCGCATCGGTATAGGCCGCACGTTTATCCATGTGGACGACGATGACGGAAAAACGGAAGACCTAGTGTGGCTCTATGATTAACACGATACGCCCGCGAGTCACAGCCCAGCAAAAAAAAGCGCTGGACTTCCTACGCAACAAAGAGCGTAGAGTGCTTGTAATAGGTGACCTGCATTGCCCATTTGAGAAGGGAGGATATTTTGAGTTTTGCCTTGAAACCTATGATAAGTACGCGTGCAATCAGGTTATTTTCATCGGTGACCTCATCGACTCACACGCCACCAGCAGGCACGAAACAGACCCAGACGGGGAAAGCGCAAGGACGGAGTTAGAACGCGCAATTGAAGACCTGCAAAAATGGCGCATAGCTTTTCCGGTGGCCGATTGCATTATAGGAAACCATGACCGCGTGGTAATGCGCAGGGCGTTCAGCTCATCTATTCCCAGCGTTTGGATTAAGTCCTTTAATGAAGTATTGGGCACTTCATGGAATTGGCGCGAGCGCGTTGAGTACGATGGCGTGCAGTACGTACACGGTGAAGGTGGAACAGCCCGCACAAAGGCAAAGAACGACCTACAAAGCACGGTGCAGGGTCATATACATACACAGGCCTATGTGGAATGGATGGTTGGCAATCGTACCAAGTTATTCGGTATGCAAGTAGGTTGTGGCCTTGACCGCGAAACGTATGCAGCGGCATATGCTAAGCACTATAAAAAGCAGGCGATAGGATGTGGCGTAGTTATCGGTGGACATACGGCTATCAATTGTTTGATGCCGCTTTAATACCTTGCACTAAATTTTTACATCATGGGAGAATTGATACAGACATATTGGGCCGAGATACTTTTGGCTATCATGGCATTCGTGAAGGTTATTGTGAATCTCACGCCAACGGAAGCAGATAACAAGGTATTCGGATGGCTTGACACGCTAATAAGCGCAATCGTAAGCGACCGGCGCAAGGAACGCAGAGAAGCGCGAAAAAATGACTAACCCTAGCCGCTAGGGTTGTTTCCTAGTTTGTTACATAGAGATAATTTAAAGAGCCTCCAAACGTGGAGGCTTTTTTTGTGCCCAAATGTTAAAATTGAAAATATTTCACGAAAAAGCTTGCGTAACGAAATAAGTTGCGTATCTTTACACCATGACAAACGCAAACAACACTATCATGACAAACTTAGAAACAGCAAAACAGGAGCTTAGCAACGTAAACATGACCGCAGTAATTCAAGCGGCTTGTAAGCAATTTACAGACGCTTGTTATGATGAAGGCTTAACAGTTGAAAAAACAAAGCGCATGATGTACAGCGCTGAAGGTTTAGAAGTTATTGCAAAGCTTGCAGCAAAAGCAATTTGAATTCAACGCCCTGCCTTCGGGCGGGGCTTTATCTCTTTACCATGTGGCGCGAAGGATACGACTACCCAGCAGACGACGAAGACGAAGGCCGCGACTACTACGAAGAGGCCGACGAACAACACGACAAACAACAAGATTTAACCCTAGACCAATGAAAAGACCTATTTGCGTGCGCTCAAGCGTACAAGTAACAGCACCGCAGTCATTCAATCAATGGCAGCAAGACCTAGCCGAGGAACGTGAGTTTCTGCGCCTGATTGACAAAATGAAAATGCACCTAAAGCAAAACCGTGAGCGATGAATATCGAAACAATACAAGTCAGTTCCTGCCGTGGGGCATTTGATCGCGAGACGCGAATGGTCTACCTCATCGAATGGCTCGAACACGTCCGGCCCGATGTCATGATAAACGATTACAGCAAAAAACAACTGCCGGCGATTATGCCGCACGGTGTATTTTACAACCGCAGACAGGACACGATCCAAAAGCATAGCGGTTTAGTGCAAATCGACATTGACGGCAAACACCAAAGCGCTGGATTTGATCCGGAAAACGTGGTGCGCGATATGGAGGCCGCGCCGTACGTGGTGGCTGGTGGCATTAGCTGCATGGGTGAAGGCGTTTATATGCTGATCGCAATAGACGGCATAAACGAAACCAATCACCGAGAGAAAGCCAGCCGCGTCATGGATATGATCGAAGAACAATTTAACGTGGTGGTAGATGTGCCCGTCACAAACAACCTTAGCAGCTTGCGATTCGCATCCGGATACGCGCCATTCATCAATTACGACGTTACACCTTTAACCTTTGAGCAATGAATAACACTGACGAACTGCGGGCGCTATCCGCAAAATACGATATGCATCCGGATCACTTCCACAAAGACCCGCGCGGCTTTGTCATTATGACGCGCCGAGGCGTCGAACACTTACAAGCCAAAATAAAGGCCGAGGTTCGTTTTTCTACCGTGCCGGAATACTCAGACCCCAAAGAAGGAAAATATTGCATTAAAGCGTACGCAAAATGCGAAATAGGCAAGGTAGAAACGTATGGCGAGGCGAGCAAAGCAAATAACAGAAACCCTTACCCGATTGCCATGGCGGAAAAACGCGCCTTATCACGTGCCATTTTGAAGCTTACTGGTTATGGCGGTATTGTATACGGCGAAGACGAAATAGATGAATAGCCTTGACGAGTTTTTTGATGCTGTAGAGGCTGACCAAGCCGCACACGTGGAAGACGTCAAAGACTATGCTTTGCTGCTGCTGAGTACGTCCACAATGAAGGACGACGACGACGGCTTAGAGGATGAAATAATAGACACCAACCCAACGCCAAGCCGCTGGCGTGAGATATTTGAGCGGCTCAAATTAAACCAGTTGCGTGCAATCGATTTGCCGAACTGCTCGCAAACAGAATTCACTAAATCTTATAAAAAACATGGAATTGATAATTGAAGGAGTAATTAAGCGCGTTTGCAAACCGATGGAATTCGAAAGCGGCTTCAGGAAGTGCGAAGTACACGTAGAAATACAAGACGGTAAATACCCGCAAACCTTAGCACTGGAGTTTCTGAAAGACGACGTAGACGAGGCCGTCGCATTGCCTGAAGGCAAGACAATCAAAGCACGCTGCAACGTGCGCGGCAGCGAATGGCAAAAGGATGACACGCAGCCCATGCGCGTCTTTATGTCCCTAGTGCCTTGGAAGTATGAAATAGTTGAACAATTAAGGACTCCTGAATCTTGGAAGAAGGATTCAGCACCAACCCAACAACCTGCACCCGATGGCCAAAACTTCCCATTTTGATAGGCTTTACTACTGCGTCAAAGTACCGGCATATAACAGCAGCGTAAAATTTGAAAACTATGGCAGCGCAAGCAAATACATTGACGACCTCGAAAGCAAGGGGATCCGCTACGAAATCAAAACCGAATACCATGAATCTCAGAGAGTTTATAAAGCGACACTACACAACAATTGAGCGGTGCGCCGTGGAACTGGACGTAAGCCGGCGAACCATTGAAAATTATTGCTTTCGTAACCCGTCCGGCATATTGAAGCACAGCGGTCAGATCATACAGTTGGATGATGTCGAGCCGTTGCAGCTATTCGACGCAGTGGCGGAAACAATAGAGCAGATAAACGAGAACCGCCCGAAATGATATGGCAAAAGCTTACAACCCATGAAATGGCCTTTGCATACGAAACAGGCAAGGAAGTAATACAGGCAAAAATGAAAAACAATCATACAGGCAACAATGAATTAAGTAAGTACGCCGGTTATGTTGGTCAGGTCGCAGCAATGAAGTATTTAAAGGCGGTAAACATTGACAATTATGAGTATGACTTGCAGCGCAATGGTAAACGTATAGAAGTAAAAACAAAGGTGCGGAATAGATTACCCGATCCAAATTTTGCGGCCTGTGTTTATGCTTCAAACGCTGATCAGCTTTGCGACGTGTATTTATTTATGCAGGTAATGAAACGCGCAGACAACCCAAAAAAACTAATGCACGGCGCTTATTTACTTGGTTGGATTGATCGCTATTTGTACAACGAACGGTTTTACCAAGTGCGGAAAGGCGATAAAGACGGTAAATATTACACAGAACCAGCCGACGCGTTTAAAATTGAGTTGCGTGATTTACGTCCAATTGACGAGCTAAAATGAAGCGCACCGGCATATGGATCCCGATAGAGATTTGGACGCTGGACCTCGCGCCCATGGATCGCGTTCTATTGGCCGAGGTTGCCAGCTTCGCGGAGAATGGCAAAGCGTGCTTCATGACCAACGCCAAACTAGCCGAGGCGCTCGGCATTAGCGAAGACCGCACACGAAAGATTATTTACAGACTGATCCAAAGCGGCCACCTCAATAGGGGGGTGGTCGCTAACGGACAGGGTGGGTACAAACGGACTTTAGGGTGGGCGCAAACGGACAGGGGGGTGGGTGCTAACGGACAGGGGGGTGGGCGCAAACGGACACGTACAAAAGAACTTACAAAACATATTACTAAAACACTACAAAACAAGGAAGAAAATTTTTTGATAGTACTTCCATGGCAAACAGAAGCCTTCACAGCCGCATGGTCTGAGTGGCTGGAGTACAAAAAAACAGATCACCGATTTACGTACAAATCGCCCAAAAGTGAACAAAGGGCACTAATTCAACTCCAAAATGAGTACAACAACCAAACGGACGCCATTGAAGCGATCCACAGAAGTATCGCAAACGGATACAAAGGCCTTGTATTTAAACAGCGCGCAGGCGGCAGAACTAACGCCAGCAGAGCGGCAAACCTTAAAACAGACGTCAACCGCGAACAGCTTGCACAATTTGCAAGAACTGGACGTATCGCGCCTGACAGTGGCGGCGTGCTTTGAGGGCACAAACGTGAAAACGGCCCTAATTGTCAACGAAAGCGCTACACGGGCGGCGCTGGTCGGTATGATCAGCCGCTGCGTGGACTTTATAGACGCAAACAAGACACTTAACGAGCCGGCGCACATTGCAATGACCGTGAACGAGCTTGTACAGCAATTTCCGGCATTCACTTTGGAAGACTGGCGCCTGTGCTTGTATATGATGGCAAAAGAGAGCTTTGGACCGTACTACGAGCGCCTTAAATTAGCGCAGTTCGTGGATTGCTTCACCAAATACGACCAACTGAAGCAACCAATCATTCAGACGATCCGCGAGAACGAACGGAAATACGCGGAACGGATGCAGCAGGAAGCAATGCGGCATTTACGGCCCGAATACGCCACAGAGGTCAACCCAATAGCGTCAAGGGTACACCCAGCTGATTGGATGGCAGGAGAGAACCGCCTAACGTACACAGAGCGACAGGAGATGGAGAACCGACAGAAGCAAGAACAATGAACAACTATAAAAAACAAAAGGATTTGATGCATATGCTTGACGATTCAATGCACGAAATTAAATTTAAAACTACTGGGCAAATGCGTACAATACTTGAAACGCAGGCAAGTTGGTTTGATATGACTTTATCGCAATATGTTGACCGTTCGTTACACGCATATATGGAGATGATTGCGGAAATGTCAGGATATGACGCAGAAAAAGAACTGAAACACTTCAAAAAGCAATATCCACACAATGACTGAAATTGAACGCTTTTGGCTCGACCTGATGGACGCACGCAGGTACGCAATCACAGAGGTATATGGCGCGGAATGCGCGAGCCGTTACAAGCCGCATCCCATCGAACGCGAATACTTCATAAACAACCGAGGCACGTTCTCAGCGCATCCAAGTGTAACAGAACACACAAAAGCGTTTTGGGTGATGTGCGAAACGCATTATACAACCCAGCGCGAGGCGTACCGCAGGAAGCTACGGGCCAACTGGCACATGGTGCAGCAGTCAACCGAATACAAAAACCGCAAGCGTGAACGCGAACTGCTAAAGGACTACATTAGCGACGCAATCAACGGCAATGGCAAAGAAGCAGACGCACGCACAACTAAAGAAAAAGGTCGATGAGTGGTTTAGCAAGCACATCCGATGGAAAGCGGCAGATCTACGCGGAAACTGTACGTGTTACACCTGCAACGCAAAGCATCACGCATCTAAGATACACGCTGGGCATTTTCTCAGCAGAAGGCACATGGCTACTAGGTGGGAAGAATCTAACGTTAAGCCGCAATGCTATGCCTGCAATATTCACCGACAAGGAGAACAATGGATTTTTGGCTGCCGTATTGAAAGCGAAAACGCCGGAACAACTGCGCAGCTTATGCGACAAGCGGACCGAGGTAGAAAGTTCACGGTATCAGAGTTACAGCACCTATACGACTATCACAGAGCCGAGGCGCTTAGGTACGCAGAGACTAAAGCGGTCAAGCCTAAACCGAAAGCAAAGGCAAAGGTATGACCAGCTGAGAGCCGAGCGCAATGAGTTGCTCGATGTGCGCATGGTGAGCAATATTAAAGAGCTTGGATACGGTTGCAGGTGGGAGGTGTTTAAGCGGATCAGCCGCGAGATGTATGAACTCACAGGCCACTACGGTTACTTTTATATCTAATGCCTACGATACCACGCAAGCAGACGCCCGATCCGAGGCGCAAAGGACGCAAGCGAGACACGCCACAGGATCGCAGGTACTGGACAAACGCGTGGCGTAAGAGCCGGCTGGCCTTTCTTAAGAACAATCCCGAATGCACTGGATGCGGCGGGCCTGCTAACGTGGTGGATCACGTCATTCCAGTACGTCAAGGGGCCGAGTTCTTCGATGTAAGCAACTGGCAGAGCCTATGCACACCATGCCACGCAAGCAAATCAGGGCGCGAGGCCCACGGGGGGTAGCCCCCTGCAAAAACCTGAGCAAAAAGCGCCTGCATCGCCGTAGTATCCATGGCGAAATATTTCATTTTTTTCTTTGGGTTTTGGCGCTACCTTTGAGCATGGACGTACTGACAAAGACGCAAAAGCTTGAATACAAGCGCATAAAAAACGCACTGCGCAGCGCTCGACACATTGGCGAATTAGATGAAGACCTTTTAACAATGGCGGCCTGCCTAGCGGTTGAGGTCCGTGAGCTGCAAAGCCTGATTGACGAAAAAGGTTACACCTACGAATTCAAAAACCGTGACGGCGGCACGATGACGAAGCACCGGCCTGAGCATCAAATGCTAGTTGAATCACGATCAAAATATTTGGTAGTGCTGAAGGAGTTAGGTATGACACCAGCGGCAAGGAAGCGCATAGAAGTCGAGGTTGAAATGGACGACGAACTGGAGCAGCTCCTTACGTTTAAAGATGCTTGACAGTGTAGCGCATCGGTACGCGCTCGATATTGTTACCGGCAAAACACTAGCCGCCAAATACGTTGCCAAGGCGTGCCAGCGATACCTTACAGATTTAGACACAGCAGAAGAACGCGGCTTAGAATTTAAGCCAAAGACTGCACAGGCTTACATTACATTTTTTCAGCGGGCAATCAGGCACACGGTAGGCGAATGGGATGGTCAGCCGTTTGATCCGCTTCCATGGCAACAGTTTATATTGTGGAATCTTTACGGGTGGTTTCGTGAAGACGGTACAAGACGCTTCAATTATGCATATATTACTGTGGCTCGCAAGAATGGCAAGACGACACTTATGGCGGGTTGTGCGCTCGCTGCTCTTTTCTTTGATCAGGAAAAAGCTGCCGAGGTTTATTTTGCAGCAACGAAAAAGGATCAGGCTAAAATCGGATTCGACGAAGCGCAAAGGATGGTTTCGATCTCGCCGCAACTCAGGCGACACTTAAGAGCAGGCAAGCACGATATTAAAGCGCCAACGCTCTCAGCGCGATGCACCTACCTGAGCAGCGAGCGCGACACACTCGACGGCTTGAATATACACTTTGCAGGAATTGACGAATACCACGCGCACCCAACCGATGGCGTGGCCAACGTACTGCGATCAGGTATGCAAGCGCGGCGTAACCCGTTACACCTTACCATTACCACGGCAGGCTTTAACCGTGAATCGCCATGCTACGAAATGCAAAAGACCTGCAAGGAAATACTCGACGGTGTAAAGCACGACGATGCACAATTTGCGTTGATCTATGAGCTGGACGAAGATGACGATTGGACGGACTCCAGCACATGGATAAAGGCTAACCCATCGTTGGGCGTGGCGCTACGCCCGCAGCTATTGGAGTCACAGTTACAGCAAGCCATTAACCTCGGCGGATCGCGTGAGGTAGAATTTAAAACCAAGCACCTGAATAAATGGGTGACCGCTTCAAAGACTTGGATACAGGATGAGATATGGAGCGCCAACGAACGACAGGAAGATTTGACGGGGCGGATTTGTTGGGGTGGGTTGGACCTTGCAAGCGTTTCCGATATGACGGCGCTGGTAATGGTATACCCTGACGGCGACGGCTACCATGTGCGCGGCCATTACTTTATGCCAAGCGATACCATTGACAATATACTGGATCGCGATCCGTCGCACATCTACCGGACCTTTTTAGATCTTCCAAACTTCTACATAACAGATGGCAACGTAACGGACTACGCGGCAATCCGCCGGCTAGTCAGCGGCGTGATGAATAGGCCCGACGGTCAGGAAGTGGACGGCAGCAGCCTCATGCATAACTATCAAATAGAAAAGATTGCTTTCGACAGATACAACAGCACGCAGATTGCAATCGACTTGGTAGATGATGGCGTGCCGCTTACGCCATTCGGTCAGGGCTTTGTTTCTATGTCGTCACCCACCAAACAACTGGAGGTGCTAATAAGAACGGGCAAGGTGTGGCACGATGGCGATCCGGTCCTGCGTTGGGCGCTTGGAAACGTCGAGTTGAAAATGGATCCGGCGGGCAACATAAAAGCCGACAAACAAAAGAGCGGCGGCAAGATTGACCCGATCGTGGCCATGGTCATGGGCATTGGCGAACACATGAAGACGCCACAGGAGACAGAGCAGAATTTCGATATAATTTCCCTGTAGTAAATTGCAACCCATATGGCAACACTTCGCGACAGATTAAATGCGCTTTTGAGGTATCGCGTAGGTAAGTACGATTCTCAGACCTTGGCGAATGACCTAGGCATTTACGGCACTACGGTTAGCGGTGCGAACATCAACGAGAATACAGCGCTAACCATTTCCACGGTTTACGCTTGCGTGTATAAGATTGCCAGCACGTTGGCCAGTTTAGATCTTGAGGTATACGAGCGCACAGGCCGCGAGATAGAACCCGCGAATGTTCACCCAGCTTATGACGTTATCAAATACAAGCCCAACGAATACCAAACAGCTTTCGACTTTTGGGAAACCATTATAAGCAATGCAGTAATTAACGGCGTGGGCTATGCACTCATCGAGCGCGATGGCCGTGGGTACGTTACAAGTTTGGTGTGCTTAGATATTTACGACGTAGACCGCAAGACCGTAAATGGCCAAATGGTTTACAGCGTGCGAAACGTGGGCATCGTGCAGGCGGAGAATATGCTGGAGATTTGCAACCTTCAAAGGAAGTCGCCCATCCGTTTGCACCGTGAGAATTTAGGACTAGCGAAAGCAGCCGAGGACTTTGGCGCGGAATACTTTGGAAGCGGCGGGCAAATGACGGGGATATTATCCAGCGACCAGCCTTTGAAAAAGGAGCAGATGGATATAATTCAAGGCAGTTGGAACAAGGCTGCACAACAGGCCGGCACGAAACTGCTGCCGTTTGGATTCAAGTATTCAAGGATAAGCATTAGCCCCGACGAAGCGCAGTTTATCGAAACGCGTAAATTCCAAGCGGAAGAGATATGCCGCATTTTCAGCGTGCCGCCTACATTGGTACAGCTCGAAAGCCAAACAACATACAACAACGTCGAACAGCAAAACCTGCAATTCGCACGGCACACGATTGCACCATGGGCCAAGCGCATCGAACAGGAGATTGATCGCAAGCTGATCCAGTCACGCGAGCGGCCACAGATATACAGCAAGTTTAACCTTAACGATTTATACCGTGGCGATATGCAGAGCCGTGCAGACTTCTACACGAAGATGCTCAACAACGGCGTGCTAAGCATTAACGAAGTACGGGGCAAGGAAGAGCTAAACCCAACGGCCGGAGGCGATACGCATACGGTTGCAGTTAATCAAATTGCACTGGATAGGCTAGGCGCTTATTCGGATAAAGTTTCAGAAACACAGAACAATGGACAATAAAGAAGATAAGCGCACCGATGAGCTGCGCAGCCAGTACGGTGAGAACGTAGAACTGCGAACGGCAGAAGTGCGGGCCGCTGGCGACGATGCTTTGGTAGTCGAAGGCTATGCAAGCAACTTTGATGTAGAGTATGATCTTGGATACTTCAAAGAAACCGTAGCACGTGGCGCATTTGATGGCGTCATGGAAGACGACGTTAGATTTTTGCTTAACCATACCGGCGCACCGTTGGCACGAACTACAAACGGCACGCTGGAACTGAGCGTAGACGAGCAAGGTTTGAAGTATCGCGCGGCACTTGCCGACACGCAGGACGGGCGCGATCTTTACAAGCTGATTAAGCGCGGCGATATATCACAAAGTTCTTTTGCCTTTACAATCGAGGCGGACGAATGGAGCGAAGACCGCAGCACGCGAACCATTACCAAGGTTGGCAGGTTATTAGACACGAGCGCCGTGACATATCCGGCCGCAGCTACAACCTCAGTATACGCGCGAAACATGGCAGCGGCGGCGCAGGAAGTGGAGGAATTGAAGGAAGAACAGGTAGCAGCAGAACCGGAAACGGAAGAACGCGCAGAACCTGCAACGATAAAAACAGAACCGCGTAACTTTACGCAAAACATTACTAAGATGACTTTAAACGATTTGAAAGGCCAGCGCAATGCGAACTACGAAGAATTCGTAGCTATTGGCCAAAAGGCGGACTCAGAGGGCCGCGTTATGACAGAAGCAGAACAAGAACGATGCGACAAGCTTGACGGCATGATGCAGGACCTTGATGTAAAAATCAAGCACAAGACACGTGAGCAGGATATGGTCGCACGAATGGCGCAGAGCGGTACAGCTGGCGCATCCGAGCAACGCGAAGTTGAGCGCGTGAACGGTTCTTTTTCCCTAAGCCGTGCAATCAGTGCCATTGCAAACGGCCGCAGCTTGGAAGGTGCAGAAGCAGAGTGGCAAAAAGAAGCCGCTAAAGAAATGCGCTCACAGGGTTTGCAGTCTGCTGGACAGGTGGCAATTCCTTCAATCGCTTTGCGTGCTGGAGGTACTGACGACTTCCAAGCAGGAAGCGGCGACGGTTCAGGATTCGTTCCAACTGTTGTCCCTGCTGCAATCGAAGCACTTCGCGCCCCTACCGTATTGGAAGGACTCGGCACAACAGTAATTCGAAACGCTACGGGCAACTTGCAGTTTCCACGTGTAAGCGCGAAGGCCACAGGTACAGATGAAACAGAAGTTTCAGCCGATGCAGGTTCAGGCATGGAAATGGATGAAGTTTCTTTGACTCCTCAGCGAGTTGCAGCGAATACTAAGTATTCAAAACTCCTCATTCAGCAAGGAGGTGCAGAGGTTGATTCGCTTATTGCTAACGAGTTGGCCGCGGCGATGAATGCTTACATTGATGATTACGGCTTTGATACTATCATGGCTTCAACTGCCGTTAATCAAACGCAAACCGCAGACGCGGTATTAACAGCTGCAACAGTTAATCTCATGGAATCGCAGGCCCTTGCACAGGGTGCAAACCTTGCAGGCGCTTCATATGTTATGAGTCCAAACGCTTACGTAAACTCGAAAGCATTGGCGCAGGTAAACGCAGTGAATGCTTTGTGGGATGCTGGGCAGTTCAATATGTACAATGCAGTTGCAACACCTTACTTGGTAGATGGATTCTTAGCAGACGGCACAACAGCAGCCGCGCAAATGATTTTCGGAAACTTCGCACAGGGCGCTATTCTTGCTTATTTTGGTTCGCTAGATTTGCTTATTGACCCTTACAGCAACGCAGGTAATGCACAGATTGCTTTGCACGTGAACCGATTCTTTGACTTCGATTTGCGACAGCCAAAAGCTTTGTCAACGGCAACAGCTTTGCAGCAGTAGTTTGGTTAGGTTTATTTCATTGGAAAGGAGGGGCTTCGGCCCCTCTTTTTTTTGTCCGTATTTTAGCGACATGATGACCGTAGAAATAACAGGCACGCCCGACCTCGACAGCATTATAACCGTGGCACAGCTTAAAGAACATTTGAGAGTGGATCACACAGACGAGGATACACTTATAGAAGCTTACCGAGATGCAGCCATTGCGTGGGTTGAGGATTATTGCAATACGCGGCTCGGTGATGTTACTGCCGTGGGCTACATTGATTTTTTTTACAACGTCCGTCTGCCTATTGGTCCGGTCAACTCCATTGCTTCAGTGCAGTACAAGGACACGGCGAACGCCACGCAGACGCTGGCGACAACTAAGTGGTGGGCCGATATAAAAACCAAAGCCGCGCGGATCACATTTGACAGCGTGCCGGATCTTTATGACGACACATTTAACGCGGTGCAGGTAAACATGAATGTAGGATACCCAGAGGCCGATATACCAAAGCCATTCATTACCGCTATTCGTTGGATGGTGGCGCACCTGTACGAGCAGCGGCAGCCAGTCGTAGCCGGTACGATTGCAACCACGTTACCGCTTGGCCTGTACGCTATCTTAAACCCTTACCGCGTTATCACTTCAGTATGAGGATAGGACAAAGCGACCGACGAATCGAGGTGCAGAACTACACTACCAGCACCAACGCCTACGGTGAGCGCGTGCCGTCATGGTCTACGTTGGTGACCGTATGGGCTGAACTGATGAAGGCCGGCGAAGGCATGGCCGAAAAGCTTACCGGCGATCAGGATATGCCGGTGCAGCGGCTACGGTTTAAGATCCGCAGCAGCACGGACACGCGGGCAATAAATCCAGCGGACCGCGTTATCTACAACAGCAACACTTACACCATCCAAGGCATTGAGGAAGTTGGGCGCAATGACCAGCTTATTCTACTTTGCGAAATAACGGGAACACATGGCACAGGGATCACTTGAGCAGAAAGGAGGTAAGGTTGGCTTTGAAGGAATCGGCGCAGACATAAAGCCGCTGATGAAACAATTTGAGCAGATGCGCAAACAGGTTAGCAATCCAAAAATACAAAAGCAGATTCATCGCGCAGTAGGTAAGATTTACAAGGATGAGATGCTGAACAACATTGTCGACGCGCGCGAAACTATTCGGATCCGTCGAGGTGGTAAAGGTGGCTTTGATATTAAGGCGGGTACGCTGCGCCGATCAATTAAGGTTTGGCTCATTGATAAACAGAAAAGCACTTACTGGGTTGGGCCGCGTGCTGGTAAACGCGCACCAAAAGACGGGGATGGATGGTTTGCTAACATCGTGGAAGGTGATGACCAGTATGTAAAAGGCAACAACCGAAACAAAGGCGTATTTACTCGGTCGATTGCAAACAAGCGGGGCGAGGCGCTCACGAAGATGCGCAAAAAATACGAGTTTCAAATTCGCAAAGCAGCGAAAGCAAAAGGAAAAAAGAAATGAATGCAGGAATAGCCGCGTACGTAATACTGACGCAAAACACAGACGTCACCGACATTGTTGGGGTCAAAGTATTTCCAGAGGTAGCAGAGCAGGAAACGGCCACGCCGTTCATCGTTTATCAGTTGCAAAGCGTAGCGCCGGAAGACACGCACGACGGGCCAAGTAAGCTGGACGAAGTACGCTTTGAATTCCTTTGCTATGCGGATACCTATGCGCTGGCTGCTGATCTAGGCGACAAAGTACGCGGTGCATTGGATCGTGTTAGCGGCACATACAACGGCGTGAACGTGGAGAGCGTACAATTCAATGACGTAGACATAGACACCATTGACGCGCCACGCCGCTTTGCTCAAGTGCTAACGTTTACATTTCGAATAAAGCGCGATGATTTTACAATAGCGCAGGGTACACCGGTAACGGGTGCAAAGATTGGCGACCTGTACGACGTTGACGTATCAGGCGTAACAGATGGGCAGGTACTTGCCTACGATGCATCGGTACAGGAATGGCAACCGGCAGACGACGCGGGCGGCGTGACGGAGTTGGGGCAATTGACAGATGTACAATTTGGACAGGGCGGACCGGAAACGGGCGAGCTTCTAAAGTACGACGGCAGCGAATGGACAAACGACAGCATCGTTAAAAGCGAAGTGGGGTTAGGCAATGTAGACAACACCAGCGACGCAGCGAAGCCGGTAAGCACGGCCACGCAAACGGCACTAAGCGCCAAGGCAAACAGCGCAGATTTTAGCAACGTCGACAATACCAGCGACGCGGATAAGCCGGTAAGTACAGCCACGCAAACAGCGCTAAACGCCAAGGCCGATACAAGCGCCGTACCTACGGATTTAAACGACTTGAGCGACGTTACAATCGTTGGCACGCCGGCAGGTAATCAGGCGCTTATATACGACGCCACAGCCGGCGCATTCAAATCGTTGGTGAGTTATACGAACCGATTCGAAGATGAGGTTGAAACGGGTTTGCAAATGCCTAGTGTTTATTTTGAACGCGGGTATAGTGTCAAGTCAGAAGGCGACGGAATTTTTATAGACGCTTCGCCCGATACACCAACAGCCGGCAAGGTTATCAAAAGAAAGATTTACCACAAAACGGGCTTCATCAGTGACGACGATGTAATAGGCGACTATACACTAATTCACACCTTCGCGGACGATACAGCATACGCGGATACGGTTGCCGTGTTTGACGCATTCGAAGACGGCGCAACCTATGGCGTGCCGCCGTTTACCTTAGCGCAATCGTGGGAGGAGGTAACAGCCGCACCCGCGTTCACGGGCTTGTTAAACGAGACGTATGGCAGCGGAGCCGAGGCGGCTTATTCAACCCGTCGATTGAATGGCAACGTAACGGACTGCATGGTGATTCGCAGGGCATCGGATAGCACGACCACAACAATCGGCTTTGACGGTTCAGGCAACATATCGGAGGCTGATATTATTTCGTTCTGCACGGGCACGACTTGCACGGTGTATCAGTGGCTGGACCAATCAGGAAACGGAAATACAGCGACGGCGCAAAGCGGACAAGAACCTACGATTTACACGGGTGGGGCGATTGTGAAGGATAACGGTAAAGCAATGATTACCGCAGATGCAACAGAGGAGGCGTTTGACATACCAATAACATCGACCGACGCATACAAGATTTTCAGCGTTATGCAATCCCACGCCCCCCACGTTTTTTTGGGAAGCGAAAATGCAAACGATTTTTTCCTAATAGCGGTAGATGGTAACAATAGTAGCGGTAGCGGTGCAGGTTTTACGTTGTCTTCATCACGATTAGACGGAAACTCGTATACTATTGGAACTCGCAATAATTTATATGACGACTTCTCAATGAGGCGTCTTTTTTACGCTGATATAGATTTGAATTTTCAGGGTTCAACCGTTCAAAATTCTTACGGTGGGAATTCAACTTATCGGATGTACAATTCGCAGGAATTAATTTTTTATCCAGCGTCATCTACTAACCCAATAGCGTCCATCGAATCCAACATAGGCGACTACTTCACCCAAAACACGCCACTGCTCGACACGTATTCAGGTGCGGCGGCTTGCTATTCTTTGCGACTGATGCGCACGGCATACACAGGTGACGCGGTAGAGGTTTACAACGGGAGCAGCTACGCGGATATAGGGTTCAATGTATTCGGTGAGTTGGATACGGTTGCACTGGCGGCTCACTGTGGAAGCAACGACGGGTTCGTGTCGAAGTGGTATGACCAAGCAGGCTCGAACGATTTGACACAAACTACTACGGGGCAAATGCCAAAGATATATGACGGTACAGACGGTGTTGAAACAGAGAATGGAAAGCCAGTATTAAGAAAAGTAACAACGAACGCGTCAATGCGTAGCGCATACGACATAACTACGGGCGGAGACCGAACTGTCATTATGAATCATACACGCCCAATAAATTCATTTGCTACAAACGCGACGACTTGGATAGGCAACAGAAATACCGACAACTTTTTTGCTTCCGCACAAAGCTCACCGAACTACCCAATTCTAGACAACGTAACAATAAATTCAGCTCATAAAAATGGTTCAAGTTGGTCATACCCCACAACTCGAACAGATTTATGGACTGATATAAACGGACAGAATTTATATTTTATTGATGCAGATTTTTCGTTTGGAACGACTGGTTTTTGCCTCGGTTTTCAAGATGGGTCGTTTAATTATGCCATGATGGACACGCAAGAAATCATTATCTACACCTCCGACCAATCTAGCAACCGCACGAACATCGAATCCAACATCAACACGTTTTACGACATCTTCTAATGAACGGATATATCATAGTACTACCTACGCCCACGCAGACAAGCGAAGCACGGGCAAAGCAAATCACCCGCGAGCTGTACAACATCTCTCGCCCCGTTCTCATCCAAGCAGAGTGGGAAGTAGATTCTGCCGTGTTCGGTATCGTGGTACACCCTGACGGAGTACAGAACGCGTTGCAAGTGGATACCGAGTATCTTATAAACGTACACCCAGCGGCAACGCTCGAACGCCTCGTTGCTTGCTTCCCTGAGCTTTCGAACGATGAGCGGTACAGCCTTAGCAGTTACGTGCAAGTGAATCAGAAGTTCCCGTTCGGCCATATCGTGCCGAGCGATACAACGATCCGAACACAGGAATACATGGAGGAAAATGGTTGGTTTCCAGATCAACCTGAAATTGATTAACTTGCAGCCATGAAGGTCACAATTCAAAAGGCGTGCAAGCTACGCGGTAACAACTGGAAGAAAGGCGCAACGCCGTCAGTTACTTCTGACTTTGCCGCAGAACTAAAAGCAAAAGGATACCTCGACGCCCCAAAGAAAAAAACGGACTCAGATAATAACGATTTAATAGAAGAATAAAATGGCCATTTTTAACGGTACAGAACTAGGAGTTTACATTGATAGCACGCTGATCGCAGCGGCCACAGATTGCTCGATTTCCTTAAACATGGAAACGATTGACATCACTACAAAGGACAGCGCGGGATTTCGTGAACTGCTCGGTGGTGTAAAGTCTGGATCAATCAGCGTCAGCGGTTTGATTGATTACAACGACAGTGCAAACAAAGACGTTTCCGATCTGTTTACAGCCTTGGACAATCGCACGGCTTTGGCTTTAAAGTTTGCGAAAGCTACTCCAGTCGTTGGAGAAGATTTCAATTATAGCGCCAGCGGTTTTATTACTAGCCTTGAGCAGTCAGGTGGCACAGAAGACACAGCAACCTATTCAGCTACTTTCGAATTGACCGGTGCAATTACACAGACAGCTGAATGATTGAAGTAAACGGCACGGAGTACCCAGTGCGGTACAGCATGAAGGCGCTGAAGAAGTTTGAACGTAAGACCAAGGTCAATGTGTTCAGCCTATCCGATCCGTCAAAGCTGAGCGCAGACGCCTGCGCCTACCTTTGCTTCGTCGGCGTTGAATGTGGATGCAGCTTTGAAGGTCAGGACTTCGATATGGATTTGATGACGTTCGAAGATCACATAACGCTGGAACACGTCACCCAATGCTTTGACGCACTCGGCGAATATAGCAGCGAAAAAAAAGCATAGACGGCACAGACAAGCCGATTGGCTGGCCGGATATTATACGGATGGGGATGGGCATACTGCGCCTATCCCCTTCTGCGTTTTGGTCAATGACATTCGGCGAAGTCAGCCTAGCACTTGACGCCAACCGAGAGAGCGAAGAGATACGGGAGCGGATGGAGTGGGAGCGCACGCGGTGGCTCGGTTCTATGATCATGCAGCCCCACCTAAAAAAAGGGCGTAAATTGCAGCCAAAGGACCTGATGCTATTTCCATGGGAGAAACCAAAGGCCAAGGCCGGTAAGTTTAACAAGGAAGAACTTAGGCAGCGAATACTAGAAAGAGACCAATGGCAAAGCTGAACGATTTAATCGTAACGATAGGAGCGCAAACAAAGCAATTTGATAAGGCGCTTGGCTCATCTATGAAAAAGATGCAGCGCTTTGGTATGAACACCAAGAAGCTCGGCAAGTCCATGACCATGGGGCTGACCGCACCGATTGCGGCGCTTGGCTTTACAGCAGTAAAAGCATTCGACCAGCAGGCCAAAGCAATTGCACAGGTCGAGGCGGGTTTGAAGTCCACCGGTTCAACCGTTGGATATACTTCTAAGCAGTTGCAGCAGATGGCCAGCGACCTGCAAACGAAAACCATATTCGGGGATGAGGAAATATTAAAGGATGCAACTTCGCAGCTGCTGACGTTTACGAACATTGCCGGCGATCAGTTTGCCCGCACGCAGTCCGTTGCTTTGGATCTTGCCACGCGATTAGATGGCGATCTAAAAAGCGCATCGATTCAATTGGGTAAAGCGTTGAACGATCCGATTGCAAACCTGAGCGCTTTAAGCCGGTCGGGCATTCAGTTCAGCGAAGACCAAAAGCAAGTAATTAAAAGCCTGACGGAATCCGGTAGGCTTGCCGAGGCTCAAACCGTTATACTTGACGAACTGGAAAAGCAATACGGAGGATCCGCAGAAGCCGCAGCGAAGGCCGGCACGGGTGGGCTGAAGCAGCTAGCCAATTCATTCGGTGATTTGCAGGAGGAATTCGGTAAGATTATAATGGAGTTTCTGCCGCCGGTCATTGATGGCCTAAAGAATATGCTGGCGACATTCCAAAACCTCAGCCCAGCGGTTAAGAGATTTATGGTAATCGGTGCAGGTATTGCGGCGGCGCTTGGCCCGTTGCTTATCATACTGCCGTCATTATTAAAGGGGTTTATGCTGCTGGGCAGTTTTGTAGGTAAAACCTTACCAAAGCAATTAATGAAAATGTGGGGCGCGATGACTTCACCAATTGGTTTAGTCGTGTTGGCTATTGCTGGATTGGTTGCGGCGTTCTTTTATTTTTGGGATGATGTCAAGAAGCCTTTAGCCAATGCAATCAATGCTATAATCTCAATGTACAACGAAAGCGAAGGACTGCGGATTGCGGTTGCAGTTTTCAAACAGGCATTTGTTGCAGCGTTTACAATTGTTAAACGGCAGGTCTTAAATGTGGTTGATGCATTTGCTTTGTTGTTTAAGGCTATAAAAACCGCCTTTACTGATGGCTTTGCGGCAGCGGGCGACGTACTTACAGAAGGTTTCAAAACAATTGTAGAGGACACTGCGAAAGCGGGCGCGGATGTTTATGATGGCTTTGTTGAGGCAATTGAGGACGCTAAAACAAAAGATCCTGTTGAGTTTGTAACTACAGAAGACCTTGATAAAACAAAGGATAAAGTTGTAGGATTCTTTAGCAATCTAATTCCTGACCTAAATTTCAATGCATCAGACGGCGGCGGTGCAGGTGCTACGGTAACACCAACACCAACCGAAACCGTAACCGTGCAGGCTGATCTCGAATTTCAGGATATTGAATTTATAGACGATGCAGATCTTGACGAAGAGGATATTGATAAGGTAATCGAGCGCACGAACCTTGTAAAGAACCAAATCAACAGCATCGCGCAAAGCATGGCGAACTTTATCGACAGCACATTCAGAAGCATCATTGACGGCACGGCAACGTTCGAGGAAGTCATGCGAAATATGATAAAGCAGATGTTAATACAGCTGGCTTCGCTCATTGCTCAATTCGCCATTCTATCCGTGCTTATGCCCGCCAGTAGTTTAGTAAAGGGCGGACTCGGTAAGTTTATAGGCGGCGGCTTTGGCATTCCACAGATGGCCAGCGGTGGCATCGTAAGCGGGCCAGTCATTGCGCAGGTCGGTGAGTACTCAGGCGCACAGCATAACCCTGAAGTGATTGCACCGCTAGATAAATTGCAGAGCATGATGGGCGGGCAAAGCGTACAGGTGACCGGCAAGATTTCAGGCCGCGATATACTTCTAACCAGTGAGCGAAATGCAATCGACCGAAACCGAGTAAGGGGATTCTGATGGCTGATCCAATACGACTATACGCAGAATTTACCGATGACCTTGGCACGGACTATCGGGTGAATATTCACGATGCAGATTTTACCGGCACGGCGGGCACGTTTAAGCTCGGTGCCGATGGCTTCGTATTGACATACACCGGCAACAATGAAGACCGGATGCAGGGCGTTATCGGTAGTGAATTAACGTTCACACTTACCGAACAAACCAGCATACATACAACCTTTATGGACCTGCTCACCACAACGCCCGAACTACGGTTTTCGGTAAGCGTGTACAAAGATCCGGACGGGGTGAATTCAAAGTATTGGTTTGGGGTATTGTATCCGGAGCAGGTCACACGGCCATACGATTACCAGCCGATCCAGAACACCCTAACAGCAGCCGACGACCTTGGTAATTTGCAATATGTTAAGCACGATTCGACGGGCTTGGTAGATGTGCCGACGCTGCTGCTGCAATGTTTGAACCGCACACGGGCGACACACCTTTGGAGTACGGACAACTTTTTGTATTACGTCAATGACTTTGACGCGGTGGATTACACGGGAAGCAACCAATTGATTGATACGCGAATTTATAATCCATCGCTAGGCAACCCAGACAGCAACGGAGTTAATCAATACTATTCAACCTTTGAGATACTCGAAAGCATAACG
>Ga0209631_10002317_pt1 | contig 22930 bp, 18 predicted proteins | sample COG_08_FD_184752 | JGI IMG/M metagenome (GOLD analysis project Ga0209631, IMG submission 184752) | Pelagic Microbial community sample from North Sea - COGITO 998_met_08 (SPAdes) (version 2) | ecosystem: Environmental > Aquatic > Marine > Neritic zone/Coastal water | place: Helgoland, sampling... | reverse complement strand
ACTTAAAAAAATTGGAGCTGATTATCGATTTATTACTGCAAGTGAAAATAATTCTTGGGTGCTTAATATTAGAGGAAAAGACTCAATGTATACACCTATATCACACAGCTACATTTTAATTGATAAAAAAAAAAATATAAAATTTTTTTGTGATTTAAATAAAATTTCAGCTTCTTTTAAAAAAAAATTTAAAAAAATAAATTTTGTTAATATTAATTTTACTGAACAAATTCTCTTAGAAATAAAAGAAAAAAAATTTTTAATCGATAAAAATACTTGTTCACTCTTTTTTGAAAATATTATCTTAAAAAATAATAAAATACTTAATCAGAATGACCCAATTTATTTTTTAAAATCAATTAAGAAAAAAAATGAAATTGAGAATATCAAGAAAGCACATATCTACGATGGAGCAGCTTTGACTAAATATTTATTTTGGTTAAAAAAAAATTTTATTAAGAAGAAAATTACTGAAATTAGTGGTGCAAAGAAATTATTAAATTTTAGAAAACAAAATAAAAATTTTAAATTTTCAAGCTTTCCTACAATTTCTGGCACAGGACCTAACGGGGCTATTATCCATTATAAAGCTACCAAAAAAAGTAATCGTAGATTAAAAAAAGGTGATATTTATTTAGTAGACTCTGGGGGGCAATATAATTATGGCACAACAGATGTAACAAGGACTATTTCATTATTAAATTCAGATAAAAGAGTTAAAAATATTTTTACAAGAGTGCTTAAAGGACATATTGCGGTTGCAAATTTTAATCTTAAAAAAAATACGTCAGGCTCTAGTATTGATATTAAAGCAAGGAAATATTTAAGACAAATTAATTTAGATTATGCTCATGGAACAGGTCATGGTGTCGGTTATTTTCTAAATGTCCATGAAGGGCCACATGCAATTTCTAGAAGAAATAAAGTTAATTTTAAAGAAGGAATGGTCGTTTCTAATGAGCCGGGTTATTATGAAAGAGACAATTTTGGAATAAGGATAGAAAATTTAATCTATGTAAAAAAAAATAACCAAAGAAATCATTTTGATAACCTAACTATGGTCCCTATTGATAAAGATTTAATAGATTTAAAAATTATAAATAATAGAGAAAAAATTTGGTTAAATAATTATCACAAAAAAGTTTTTAATTGTCTTAAAAAAATTATGAATAAAGTTGAAATTCTAGAACTAACTAAAGCTTGCTCAGCTATTTAGAATTTTATTCCAATCATTTTCAAAAATAATTTTAATATTTAATTTTTTTGCTTGATTAATTTTTTTTTTTGTCGGTTTGCTTTCCCCAACGACTAAAAAATCTAAATTTTTTGATATTGATCCTAAAACTTTTCCTCCATTATTTTCTGCGACTAATTTTGCCTCAGTTCTGCTCATGTTTTGGAAACCACCTGTAAACATTAATTTTTTATTTGTAAATTTTCCGTCAATATTTTTAACTATATAATTTGATATATTTAATTTTTTAATAAAATTTTTGATTATTTTAATATTCGTCTGATTTAAAAAGAAATTATCAATTGACTCAACCTGCGTTTCACCAATCCCATCTAAATCTACTAAACTTGCCAATATTTTTTTTCTACTTTTTAATTCAAATAATTTTTCAAACTCTTTTACAGAGACAAGGAAACCAGCAAGAATTTTTGCATTTTCCTGGCCAATGTGTCTTATTCCAATTGAAAATATAAACCTATCCAATGTAATTGATTGAGATCTTAAAATAGCTTTTTTTAAGTTGCTTATAGAAAGCTCTCCCCATCCCTCTAGTTTTTCTATTTTGTTGTAGTTAAGCTCGAAAATATTTGCTGGCTCATTAATTAATTTTAAATCCCAAAATTGTTCAATCACTTTTTTACCTAACCCATCTATATTAAAAGCTTCTTTAGAAACTATATGTTTAAGTTTTTCTTTTGCTGTATATTTGCAATCATACCCTTTCGTACATCTTCTTACTGCGTCATGTTTTTTCGTGCTTAAACTAAAATCTTTTTTTGTTTCAGAACCACACAAACATTTTGTTGGAAAAATAAATTTTATAGCATTTTTATTTCTTTTAGAAATATCAACTGAAACTACTTGTGGAATAACATCTCCAGCTCTCTGTATTTTAATTGTATCTCCAATTCTGATATCTTTTCTTTGGATTTCATCTTCATTGTGTAAAGTTGCATTAGAAACAACTACACCACCAACTGTTACAGGCTCTACTTTAGCAACTGGTGTGATAGCACCGGTTCTTCCTACCTGTATAATAATATTTTTTATTTTTGTAATAGCTTTTTCTGCTGAAAATTTATAAGCAGTGGCCCACCTAGGAGAATTAGAAGTATTACCCAATCTCTTTTGAAGTTTAAGATCATTAACTTTATAAACGAGGCCGTCAATATCATAATCCAATGATGATCTTAAATTATCTATTTTTAAATGCTGTTTTTCTATTTCTATAACTCCTGTTATAAGTTTAGACAAAGGATTTGTTTCAAAACCCCACTCACTAATTCTCTCTAAAAATTCTGATTGTTTTCTAAAAATCATTGGTTCTACTGCTCCAAAACCATAAGCAAAATATTTTAATGGAATTTTTGAAGTCTCTTTAGGATCTTTTTGTCTGAGTGAACCACCTGCAGCATTTCTTGGATTTGCAAATTTTTTATTAATATCAATAAAATCTCTTTTACTTATATAAATTTCACATCGTATCTCCATTAATCTTGGAAAGTTTTTAGCTTTTATTTTTTTTGGAATTTTTGAAATTGTTTTTAAATTTTCTAGAATATCTTCTCCTATTGTCCCATCTCCTCTTGATAAACCTTTAGTTAATAAACCGTTCTCATAGATTAGCGTTGCAGAAATTCCATCAATTTTAGGTTCAGAAAATAATTCAATATGACTGCTTTCTAAATTTAAAAAATTTTTTATCTTTTTTAAGAAATCTATTATATCGTTTTTATTAAAAGAATTAGACAATGAAAGCATTGGACGCAAATGTTTAATTTTTTTGAATTTATTAGAAGGTGGGGCACCAATTATGGTGTTTTTATATTTTATTTTTTTTAGATATAAATATTTTTTTTCAAGATCAAATACCTCTTTTTTTAACAGATCGTATTCTGCATCTAAAATTTTAGGATCATCTTTTGAAAAGTAAAACTTATTATGCTTTTTTATAACATCAATCTTTTTTTTATAAACACTTATAATCTTAGATTTATCAATCATTTATTTTATTTTATTTAGAATTTTTTTAAAAAAGCCTTTTTCATTTTTTAGCTTTTTCTTTTGAACAATTTGATAATCTTTATTCAAAATTTTATAAGCCTGTTCAAACCACTCGCTCGAATTATAATTGTATCCTAAAATATTTGCATACTTTTTAGCCTCTTCCTCTAATCCCAAATAATAATTTATCTCTACTAGTCTGTGAAGTGCTTCTTCAATGAAGACAGTATTGTCGTAATTATTCACTATAACTTTTAATCTGTTAATTGCAGCAATCCACTTTTGAGTAGATATATAGTATTTGGCAACAAACATTTCTTTTGCAGCTAGTTGATTTTCAATAAGATCCTTTTTAAATTTTAAATCTAAAGCATAATCAGTATTTGGATATTCCTTTAAATAAAAATTTATTTTTTCATTAGCCAATACAAGAGGTAAAAGATCTTTTTTTTCATCTTCAATTTGTTCATAATATATTATTGCAATTAAATAATGCGCGTACGGAACATTTTTGTTTCCAGGATACTTTTTTAAAAATCTCTCAAGGTTAACTAATGCTTCATCATAAAAATTAATTCCATATAATGAATAACTTGACATAATGGCTGCTTTTGCTGCAAATTCAACTAATTCAAAATTTATTTCAGCTTCTGAAAATTTTTTTTCTGCAAAAAAATAATCTCCTTTTTCAAATGCAATAATAGCTTCTTGATAAACCTTATATGGATCTATTTGTGAATTAAGATTATATTCTGGTTTTCCTTTTTTTGAACAAGATGTGAGTGAAATAGCTAATAATAATGTTATTAAAATTTTACGAAACATAACTTACTATTAACAAATTATAAGAGAATGGTAAATTTTAATGATATCAAGCGTTAACTGCAAGCTTGATAGGTTCCTGGATTTCCCTAATTTTAGACTGTTGATCGTCTTCAAATTCTATTAACGTGAGTGAAGATTTTGACTCTAGTAGTTTTCTTAAAAAAATATTCGATAGCTGGTGGCCTCCTTGATAGCAATCAATTTTTCCCAAAATTCGATGACCAGATAATAAGAAGTCACCTGCTAAATCTAAAATTTTATGATTAACAAATTCTTTTTCATTTCTTAAGCCCTCTTCATTTATAATTTTGTCTTGATCAACCACTACTGCGTTATTCAATGACCCACCCTTAGCAAGACCAATTTTTTTAATTTTTTCAATATCTTCATATAAACAAAACGTTCTAGAAGAATATACATCTGTTAGATTATCATAAGAAAAATTTATTGAATTCTCTTGTTGGCCAATTATATTATTCGAGTAGTTTAATTGAAATTTAACTTCAAAAGTCAAATCACCCGGTTCTGCAGAAATCTTCCTGCCTTTATCTTCCAGTTCTACCTTACTTAAAATTTTTAAAAATTTTCTTTTTGATGGTTGTCGTGTTTTTCCTGCATTTTGTAAAATTCTTATAAAATCAACTGATGATCCATCCATTATTGGAACTTCTTCATTATCAATCTCCACAATTATATTGTCTATCCCAGCAATATAAAAAGCAGCTAATAAATGCTCAATTGTTGAGACTTTTACTCCTGAGTGATTTTCTAGAGTAGTGCAAAGTTTAGCTGATGATACGTTTTTATAATCAGCTTTAATTATATTTTCATCTTTTAAGTCAGTTCTTTTAAAAACTATTCCCTGATTATCTTCAGCTGGTATAAGCTTCACGTTTGAAATCTTCCCCGAATGCAAGCCCACACCTTTGAATTCTATTGATTTGGAAATAGTTTGTTGAAAGATGTTATTCATTGATACCTTATACAAAATTCAAGAATGGTACTTAAAACAACAAATATTACGAAAAATAACAATTAATTACTCAAAAAAAGACCTAAAAATCCCTGAAATGAATGAATGTTTATTTTGGGTTACGGGAATAGCCTCTTTTTTCCATCCAAAATGGGCAATCTTACTTGCATCGTGATATATTGAATCTTTAGCTGATAAATTCTCTTGTATTAGCTTGATTTTGTAAAAACTTTTTTTTGAGAATGATTTCTCAAAACTATCATCAAAGCAACTAAGGTTCATTTGATCATCAATTTTTAAATAGACAGATCTCATTTTTTTAAAAAAACCGGTAAAATTAATGTTATTTAGTAAAATTAAATTAGCCATTTCTTGAATTCTAGCCCTGGCAATATCGTATATTAATTTTTTTTTTATCTTTCTAAAATTACCATTTTCAAAATACTTTTCATTAATATTTTGTTCAAAAGATTCACTCCTGAAGGTAGAATTGGATATTAATTTTTTAACAACTTCTGTTTTTAAAGATGTAATTTTAGATATATCCTTTATTATAATATCTGACCCAAAGTTAAAATATTGTGTAAACTTTAAAGCAGAATTTTCAAAAAAAATTAATTCAGAATAATCTTTTTTTATTACAATTTTAAAGAAAGTTTCTAAACTATTTTTATTTATTAAATTAACACCTTCGACAAAACTCTTTAAAAGTATTTTTTTTATTCTTAGGTTGCATCTATTAAATATATTGTTAAAATTTTTCAAATCATTACTGTTGATCAAAAAAAAAGTTAATTCTTGAGAATAAAAATCTCCAAACAAACCGATGGGTAAATTCTCAACAGATTTTTGATCAAGATTATATTTTGAACTAAAAATATGAAGAATTGTTTTATTCTTTTCTAATTCGTTTATTTTCGATTTAAGGGAATTCAAAATATATGAAACATTTTCTTTTGTTAATTGAGATCCATTTAATTTTTTAAATCCTGTAAAATTAGAAAAAGAACATTCAAAATTATTTAAAATTAAAATTGTTTCTTTGAAAGTAAAATTAAATTTTTGCTCAATTAAATAAATATTCTTTTTTAAAACTTTATATATTGATTCATAGTCAAAAATTTTATTATCATTAGTTAATGAAGTTTGAATAATATTTTTATAAAGCAATTTAAAATTATTATCTTCATTATTTTCCCCAACTACAAAAATATATTCTGAATTTTTTATTTCTATAATGAGAGTTGGTGTATTAATTTGCATTAATTATTTTAAAATTAATTGGTTATTAATCCTGTAATCAAAAGTTGAAAATTTATTAAAATTATCTTTTTGATATATATTCATAAAGTTTTTTAAACTTTTATCATAATTTTTAATAGGTAATTTTACTGTTTGATTTTTATAGGTAATTAAATCCCATCTATTAGATTCAAAAAAATAAAAAGACTTTATTTTCTGTGTTGGAAAATTGATCTCTTTAAGATCATTTAAGAGATCTTTAAAATTTTTTTTACTACCAAAAACTATAGGTAAATTCTTAAATTTGTCTATATCTGTATAATTTATTACATATCCCTTGTCGGTATAATAAAATTTTTTTTTTTTATTCTGTAAAATAGCCACCGGTTTTTTTTCAAAGACTTTTATTTTAAGTTTATTTGGATAAATCTTTTTAATTTCAAGACTTTCTATGAAACTGTCGTCATTTAATTGTTTAATTATATTTCGAGACTGTACTGAAAAAATATTTGTATTATATAAAAAGGATAAATCTTTTTTGATTTCTTCTTCTTTAAAATTAAAGTTGTTATTTATTACAATTTTTTTAACATTAAATTTTTCGTAAAAACTTAAATTTTTATTAGAATTATATGTAGTTAACAGCAGTAGTAAGGCAGTAGCGATTAAAAATCGTTTTTTCATCTATTAATGCTTGCATCCAACAATATTTTTTCAACTAAATTAGAAAAACTTATGCTTTTATATTTGGCAATTTCAGGAACAAGCGATAAATTTGTCATTCCTGGTTGTGTATTAATTTCAAGAAGAAAAAATTTTTTTTTGTAATATTTAAAATCCGATCTAGTTACCCCTTTGCACCCTAAAGCTTTATGAGCCTGTTTAGCAATTTTTAACACATCTTTGTATTTTTTTTTATTTAATCTTGCCGGCATGATATGCTCTGTTTTTGCCGCTTTAGTATACTTAGCTTTATAATCATAAAATAATCTTTTTGGAATCAATTCGATCGCACCAACTGGAACTTTATTAATTACTGCAACCTGTATTTCCTGACCACCTATATATTGTTCAAATATTAATTGATTATATTTTTTAAATAAAATTTTAGATTTTATTTTTAAATCACCAAGATTCTTGCAAATTTTGACTCCTAGACTAGAGCCTTCATTTACAGGCTTTACAACAACTGGATATTCAATTTTTTTATTTGCTAAGGAAGTCTTTACTTTTTTTGTAAAGTCTATTTTTTTTAACATAATATATTTCGGTGTTAGAATTTTATTTTTTATAAATATTTCTTTTGATATAATTTTATTCATTGAATTAAATGAACTAATTACACCTGAGTGTGTGTAAGGTATTTTTAAATATTCAAAATAACTTTGAGCAACTCCATCTTCACCATCTTTGCCGTGTAAAGCATTAAAGATAACATCTGTATTTTTCTTATCAATTAAATTGAAATTCTTAAATTTAGGATCAAAAGTTCTTACATTATATTTTTTTTCTTTTAATGCCTCAATACAAGCTTTGCCGCTTTGAAGGCTTACGGCTCTTTCTCCTGATGTTCCACCAAGTACCACTAAAACCTTTTTAAATTTTTTTTTATTCACCTACAATTTTAATCTCTAATTCTAGATTAACTCCTGTTTTGTCGCTCACTTTTTTTTTTACTTTATTTATTAACTTCTCAATATCGGCTGACTTTGCTTTTCCTTTATTAACAAAAAAATTACAATGTTTTTCAGAAATTGTGGCATCACCTTCATTAAATTTATCACATCCTGTTTCTTTAATTATCATCCATGCTTTCTTTTCTTTGGAAATATTTTTAAATGTACTTCCGCAAGTCTTTATCTGACTTGGTTGAGATATTTTCTTTTTTTTTATCATTTCATTTTGTTTTTTTTCAATTTGGTCTTTAGGTAAAATTTTTCCTCTCAATTTTACGGAGAAAATAATAAGCCCTTTAGGTAAATTTGTATTTCTATAAAAAAACTCTATATCTTCACTTTTTATCTCTTTTTCTTGACATGTGTGTATATCGATCACCTTTATTGACAATAAAACTTTAGAAATATCATTTCCGTAGCATCCACTGTTCATAACAATCCCTCCTCCTATTGAACCTGGAATACAAGATAAAAACTCTAAATTTCCTATCCCATTTTCCTTAGCAAAATTAGCTATTTTACGATCTAACGCTCCTGCACCGGCCTCGATGATATTTTTATCTATTAATTTTATTTTAGAAAAACTAGGCCCAAGTTTTATCACAACACCCTTTATACCATTATCTCTTACAAGAGTGTTTGAACCCGCACCCAAAATTGTAATTTTAAATTTATTTTTTTTATTTATTTTAAGAAATTCAATTAATTGATTTTTATTTTCTGGTTTAAAAAAATATTCAGCTGGTCCACCTAAATTAAACCAGCTAAAGTTAGAAAGTTTTATATTTTTTGAAAAATTATTACTAAATTTTTTTACTATATCTGCATTTAAGCTCATAAAACTGACTTTAATTCTCTCATCCATTTTGATATTGCTCCAGCACCCATACCGATTATAAGTTCATTTTTTATTAAATTTTTCTTCAAATATTTTTCTAATTCTTTTTGATCTTTTATTAAAATTACTTGAGTTCGTGACAATTTAGAAATCAATTTTGCAAAATTAAGATGATTATATTTAAAATTTTTCTTTTCTCCTGCTGCATATAATGGACAAACAAGTACTAAATCAGATTTTATGAAAGATTTGGCAAATTCATTTTTTAAAGACAGTACTCTTGAGTAACGATGGGGTTCAAAAACTGATATAATTTTTCTATCATTATAAACATTTTTTATACCATCTAATATGGATTTTATTTCAGTCGGATGGTGTGCATAATCATCATAAAAATCATTTTTTTTATTTGTAAATATTTTTGTCATTCTTCTCTGAACACCGGAAAATTTTTTTAATGATTTTTTAATTATATTTTGATCTGCACCAAGGTTTAAGCACACTGCAACAGCGGCAGCGGCATTAAGCACATTATGTTTTCCTAGCAATTTTACATAAATATTTTTAATTTTTTTCTTTTTTCTCTCGTTATTTTTGAAACTTAAGTCAAATACAGAATAATCAATATTATATCTTATATTTGATATCTGATAATTAGCTTTTTTACTTTCACCATAAGTAAGTATATTTTTATTTTTTATTTTGTTGAATATTTTATTAATATTCTTGTTATCTATACAAATAATTGATTTACCAGTTGGAGGAGTTTTTTCTATAAATTTAATAAATGAATTTTCTAAATTTTTATAATCTTTATAGAAATCAATATGCTCATAATCAATATTAGTTACGATTGAATAATTTACTGGAAGTTTTAAAAAACTTCCATCTGACTCATCTGCTTCTAAAATTGACCAGTCTCCCTTGCCAAGTTTTGCGTTACTTTTAAGTGAATTTATTACCCCCCCGTTTATAATAGTAGGGTCAAGTTTTTGATCGGATAAAATCTTTCCAACTAAAGATGTAGTCGTTGTTTTTCCGTGTGAACCTGTAATAATTATATTTTTTTTAAGAGAAACTATGTCAGCAAGAATTTCAGCTCTCGAATATATAGGAATTTTTTTTTCTAAAGCATATTTTATTTCACTGTTATTGTTTTTTATAGCTGACGATTTAACTAATATAGAAGATTTTTTTACATTTTTTCTTGAATGACCTATAAAAACTTTAATTCCTAATTTTGAACAATTATTAGTATTTTTATTTTTAGTTTGATCGCTACCTTGAATTTTAAAGCCCATGTTTCTCATTATTTGGGCTAAACCACTCATACCAATACCGCCAATTCCTATAAAATGTATGAGATCTTTTTGACCTAAATTAATTTTTCTCATAAAATAATTTATTTAATTCTTTATTTATATTGTTGAAAACATTTTTGTCAGAAAATTGTCTTTGGTTAATTTTAATTTTTTCTAATATTGATCTATCTTTATAAATTGAATTAATTAAAGAAAATAGCTCATTATTTAAATTTTTTTCCTCTATCAGAAAACTAAAATTTTTTCTTTTATAAAAACTGGCATTTTTTAATTGATGATTATCCGCTGATGATGGAAGTGGGATTGAAACAAAAGGAATATTGGCATTTGAAAGTTCAGCTAACATGGATGAACCAGCCCTTGTTATGGCTAAGTTTACTTTTGAAAAATACTCAATTAAATTGTTACTAAAATTAAAGATTTCAAAATCTATTCCAGCATTTTGGTAAATTGCATTAAGCTTTTCATTTTGATTGGGTAAACATTGTTGATAAATCTTGAAATGAATTTTTTCTTTCATACATTTTTCAAAAATATACGGAAGTATTTCTGCAAAAATTTTAGCTGCTTGGCTACCGCCAAGAATTAATATATTTAGCTTTTTGGTTTCTTTTTTTTCTTCAGTAAAATTAATAACCTTTTTTTTAATAATATTTCCAATTTGACAGATTTTATTTTCATATTTTTTTGGAATTCCTTCAAGATCTTTAAAGGAGACAAATATTCTTTTTGCAAAAGGTAGTAAATATCTATTTGCTTTTCCTATAATTAGATTATTTTCATAAATAACAAATTTTATTCTCAAAATAGTTGCTGCAATACAAATTGGAAATGATGCGTATCCACCCATTCCAAAAATAATTGATGGTCTATTAAAAATTAAAAAAATTAACGATATTAAAATAGAATATAAAATTAATAAAAAAGAATGAACTATTGTAATAATATTTTTTCTAATAAAAGGTGAGGAAGGTAAAATATAAATTTTAAAATTTTTATATTCTTGTAAAAATTTGTAACCCCTTTTGTCGGTTATTAACTTAACTGCATGTTTGTTTCCATTCAAATGTTCTGCTAAACTGCATCCAGGAAATACATGTCCACCTGTTCCACCAATTGCTATTAATACTTTTGTTTTATTCATAAAGATAAGTGCTATTTTTAGTATAATTCAAAATTATTCCCGCCAAAATAGCACTTCCAATCAAAGAAGATCCTCCATAACTTAAAAAAGGTAACGTCATTCCGGTTGTAGGCAATAAATTTGTATTAACTCCAATGTGTATAAAGGTTTGAAAAATTAATAATGTTGCTAAACCACATAGAGAAGTTTTTATTATTTGATCTTCTTGATTGATACAACTTTTTATTATTCTAAAAGCAATATATAAAAAAATCAAAATAATCGTTATTGATATTATAGAACCATACTCTTCTGAAATTACTGCAATGATATAATCTGTATGTGCCTCTGGAACTCTATCTTTTAAAATTCCTTCTCCCATTCCTTGTCCCTTTAGGCCTCCAATTTTTATAGCGTCTAAAGCTGACGAAGACTGAAATTTATCACCTTGGTTGGGATCAACAAATGAGATCAGGCGATTTGTAATATAGCCAAATTTTTCAGGCATTGAAAATAAAAGTAAAGTGATAAAAAATAAAAAAAATGAAAAAAACCCAAAAATATAAAATAAGTTTACACCTGAAATAAATACTGTGGCAACCCAACTACCAATTAATAACATTGATTGTCCTAAATCAGGTTGGTCAATCAAAAGAATAATGACTGAAGATAATAATAAAAAACTAAAAAGATATTTGATTTGAGTGTTTTGTAATTTTTCTAGAGTTAATATTTTAACAGTAACAAGAATAAAAAAAGGTTTTAATAATTCTATGGGTTGAAACCTGAAAAAATAAAAATCTAGCCATCTTTTTGCTCCTTTGACTTCTACGCCTATAATAGGCACCAATGCTAAAAATATAAAAGAAAATATAAATAACGGTAATACAACTTTTTTTAGAATAGGAGTTTCAATAACTGAAATTATTACCATAATAATCAAAGATAGAATTGTAAAAACTAAATGTTTTGAAAAAAAAAAATAATAATCTTTGTTAAGTCTTTCGCCAGCTAATGATGAGGTAGAGGAAAATGAAAAAAATAGTCCAAGAAAAAACAAAATTAAAAAAGAAAAAAAAATTTTTTTATCAATATTACGCCAATAATTAATGAATATAAATCTAAATGTATTTTCTTGCATAATATCTGCTTAATTTTTTAAATTCATTTCCTCTCATTTCAAAATTCAAAAATTGATCAAAAGAGGCTGCTGCTGGACTAAACAAAACAGTATTTTTTTCATTCTTTAATATTTTGATATCTTTAAGAGCTTTAATAATTGAGTTTTTTAGGTTTTTAGTCACATTAAAATCTATTTTTTTTTTTATTTGATTCTTAAAAAAATTTATATTTCTACCAATTATATAAGACTTAATTATATTATTTCGTAAGCCCTTTAAAATAATCTTATCATTTTTTTTTGGAAGCCCACCAAGTATCCAAAAGATGTTTTTTGTATTCTCAAGAGCAAATTTAGTTGCTTGAAATGAAGTGGCTTTTGAATCATTTATAAAATTAATATTCTTTTTTTTTAAAAAAAATTCATATCTGTGAGGCAAACCAGTAAATGTATTCATTGATTTTATAAAAGAACTTTCACTTATATTTAATAATTTTGAAAATTTAAAAACATTGCTCATATTTTCATCATTTATATTAGATTTTATATAAATATTTTTTATTTTATATTTGAGTTTTTTGTAGTCTTCTTTTTTTGGAATAATTAATTTACTTAAAAATTTTTTTTGTTTAAATTTTTTTTTGAATTTAATGTTTACAAATGAATATTGATTCTTTTTTTGTAATTCAAAAATTTTAAATTTAGAATTAACATAATTTTTCATACTTCCGTGCCAATCTAAATGATCATTAGTAATATTAAGTAAGAATGCATAATCTGGGCATATAAATTTTGAATGTGCAAGCTGATAAGAAGATGCTTCAATAACTAAAAAAATATTTTTTTTTAAATCTAAGTTTAGAACAGGTGTTCCGATATTTCCTCCTAACAAAGTTTTGATATTATTATTTTTAAGTAGATGATTTATTATTTTACAAGTAGTTGATTTTCCATTTGTTCCTGTAACTACAATACTTTTAAAATTTCTATTTAATAAATAAAGTAAATCAATATCAGTTATTATTTTATTTTTATATTTAACTAATTTTTTTTTAGATTTACTTAGGCTAACTCCAGGACTTAAAACTATATAATTGACGTCCTTCAAGGTGTCATTTAAATTGATAGTTCTTTTATTTCTATACAGATTTTTATTTTTATCATCCCAGACTTTATAATTGTTAATTTTATTCTTTTTAAAAAAACGTACTACAGATTGTCCTGTCACTCCTAATCCATAAACTAAAAAAGATAAATTTTTAAAGTTTGAAAAAGAAACCATTTTTATCTTAGTTTTAAAGTAGCTAGTCCAATTAGAGCTAAAATAATGGCTATAATCCAAAAACGAATTACTATTGTTGATTCAGCCCAACCCTTTTTTTCAAAATGATGATGAATTGGTGCCATTTTGAAAATTCTTTTTCCAGTCATTTTAAATGAAATTACTTGAATAATTACAGAAGCTGTTTCTAAAACAAATAATCCTCCTATAATTGCTAAGACAATCTCGTGTTTAACAATTATAGCAATCGCTGCGAGTGATCCGCCTAGAGAAAGTGAACCCGTATCACCCATAAAAATTTTAGCGGGAGGTGCATTGTACCAAAGAAAACCTAAACAAGCGCCAACTACTGAACCGCAAAAAATGGAAAGCTCGCCCACATCTGGTATATATTGAATTTGAAGATATTCAGAAAAAATTGTGTTACCAACAACGTATGAAATTAAAGTAAATGAAAGTGCAACCAACATTACAGGCACAGTAGCTAAACCATCAAGTCCATCGGTCAAGTTAACTGCATTTGACGCTCCAATTATCACAAACAAACCAAATGGTATAAAAAATAAATTCATATCCCAAATCAAATTTTTAAAAAATGGAAAATAAAGATTAAACAAATATTCATGTTCTGAAAATTTCATTAAAATAAATAATGTAATCACTGCAATTAAAAATTGACCTGCAAATTTATAACTTGATTTGAGACCTCTAGAATTTTCAAATTTTATTTTTAAAATATCGTCAAGCAAGCCTAGGCCTCCTAAGCTTATTGATACAAATATCAACGTCCAAACATAAATATTTCTTAAATCTGCCCAAAGAAGTGTGCTTGAAATTATTCCAATAATTATAATTACTCCCCCCATTGTAGGTGTGCCCGATTTTTTGATAATATGGTCTATTGGGCCATCTTGCCTAATTGGTCCTGTAATCATTCTTTCAGAAAAAATTTTAATTAAAGGCGCTCCGATTAAAAAAACTAGTATGAGTGATGTCATTACAGACAAACCAGTTCTAAATGTTAAATATTTAAAGACGTTAAAGAATGTGTATTGCTCAATCAATGATGTAAAAAAATGGAATAGCATTTAATACCCTTTAATAAATCTTTTACTCAAATTATTGAGTCCTGTTGCGTTTGATCCTTTAATCATTAAATAATCATTCTTAGCTATAATTTTGTTTAAAGTAAAATCTACATCTTCGTTGTGTTGAAAGACGTTTCCACGTTTTTTTTTAAGTATATATTTATAAGTAGTAAGTGTTTTTACTCCTTTTACAAACACTTTATCTATATCTGAATTGTTAATAACTTCAGATAAATTTTTATGATACATGTCGGATTTTTTACCTAACTCAAGCATATCACCTAAAAGTAAATATTTTTTAAAATTTTTTTTTTTTATTGAGCTTAAATTCATAATTGCATTTTTAACTGAAAGTGGATTGGCATTATAACTTTCATCAATTAATTTAAAGTTTTTATTATATCTTTTTATAATATGTATTTTTCCTCTTCCTTCAGAAGGTTCGTGATTTTTGTAGCATTTTGAGATTTTATTTAATTCTACATTTAGTTCTTTTAGTAAGGCCAATGAAGATAAAACATTATAAATATTTATGTTTTTTACCTCTAGGTTTAAATTTTGATTTTGAACCTTAATAATTAATTTAATATTTTTTTTATTTCTTGAAATTTTAATAGGGTGAACATCAGCATTTTTATTTTTTCCGAAAGAAACTATTTTTATTTTTTTAAATTCTGCTTTTTTTCTAAAATAATCAAAGAATTTATCATCACGATTTAAAATTAGTGTTCCATCCCTCTCTATATTATTTATAATTTCTCCTTTTGCTTCGGCTATTCCTTTAATATTTCTGAAATTTTTAATGTGAGCTTCGCTTATATTAGTTATAATTCCTATATGTGGTTTAATAAGTTTAGAAAGATTATTTATTTCTCCAGCTTTACTCATCCCTACTTCAAATACGCCAAACTTATGATGCATATTTAAGTTAGATAAACTTATAGGTACTCCAAAATGATTATTATATGATCTGGGTGAGGCATACGTCTCTCCAAAATTTTGAAGCAATTCTTTAATCAAATTTTTTAATGAAGTTTTTCCAATACTACCAGTAATTGCTAAAATTTTTGCAGATGAATTGCTTCTTTTGTGAGACGCAAAACTATTTAAAAAATTTATTTCACTTTTTACTCTTATCGTTTTATTTTTATATTTTTTTTTAATATTTGAAGAAACAATATACTTCGCACCTTTTTTTAAAGCTTTATCAATAAATTTTGATCCATCATTATTTTTTCCCTTAATTGTAAGAAATAGGTTGTTTTTCTTTACCTCTCTTGAGTCAATAGCTATCCCATCAAAGTTTTCTACTTTGATGCCTTTTTTTATTTTTTCTAAAATTTTTTTATTTTGTGTGAATTTTTGATTATCTTTTTTTAAAATTTTAATTTTAACTTTAATTCCTCTAATTATTTGTTTGTCAGATATTGAAAAGGTTTTATTTTTATAAATTTGCTGTGTTTCGTGTCCTTTACCTGCTATCAAAATAATCTCATTTGGCTCTGCATTTATTATTGCAGTTTCAATAGCTTTAATCCTGCTGCCAATATTAAAACAATTGTTATTTCTAATTTTTTTAATAATTTCATTTCTAATTTTTTCTGGTCTCTCGTTTCTTGGATTATCATCAGTCACATAAATTTTTTTGCAGTTAGATTTTGCAATCTTAGCCATCAAAGGTCTTTTTTTAAAATCTCTATCACCACCGCATCCAAATACTAAAGAAATATTTTTACTGTACGAATTTTTCAGAGCCTCTAAAGCCTTTAATAAAGCATCTGGTGTATGCGCATAATCGATAAAAACTTTAATATTATTAGGAAAAATTTTTACTAACTCTAACCTTCCATCAACATCTTGTATTTTCTTTAATACACTATTAATTTGTTTATCTTTTAAATTACATAATTTAGCTGCTGCAATAGCCATTGCTAAGTTTTTTAATTGAAATTCATTAAATTTTAGATCAGTGTTTTTATTTATATTATTCTTAATCTTATTTATATCTATCATACGTAAGTTTTTTTGTTTTGAAATTTTTTTTAAAATTGAAAATTCTTTATTTGACTTATCAGTAATAATGCTTTTTTTTTCTTCTAAAATACTTTTAAATAAAATAAGTTTAGAATTTAAATATGACTGCATTGTTTTGTGATAATCTAAATGATCTTGAGTAAAGTTAGTAAAAATTCCTGCTTTTAAATTTATATGATCAAGTCTATTTTGTTTTAATCCATGGCTAGAAGCTTCTATAATAACATTTTCAATATTATTAATTTTTATATCTTTAAGTATTTTATGGATTGATATTGTGTCTGGTGTAGTTAATTTAGATTTAATTTTTTTTTTTTTATATTTAACACCTAAAGTTCCGATTGATGCCACTGGGACTTTGTTGAGATTTAAAATTTGATAAAATAAATCTGCTACGGATGTTTTACCGTTAGTTCCTGTAACGGCAATTATGTTTTTTGGTTTTAATTTATAAAATTGTGATGAGACCTCGCTTAAAAAATTTCTTATTCTAGATTTTTTTATAACTGGAATTTTTTTGTCAGTAAAATTACAATTTTTTGAACTTACTATAGCGATTGCGCCTTTCTCAATTGCTTCATTAATAAACTTTTCTCCGTTAATTTTTTGTCCTTTGATTGCAAAAAAAATAAATCCTTTTTTAATTTTTTTACTATTGCTTGCTAGACCTAAAATTCTAATTTTTTTTTGGTTGTTTGGAAGATTTTTAATTAATTTTTTTAGCAACATGAGTGTGATCAAAATCTTCGTTATTTATGGCTAAAATTGGTCCAATTTTTTCTATAATTTTGCCAGCTACATATACAGAATTCCATCCGGCTTCATTTCGAGTTCCTTTTATTTTCATTCCTCGGTATTCATATACTAAGTCATGAGCAATCTGAGGGTTCTCGAGCATTACTAATAACGTGTATCTTGGTTTTTGTGTTGGAAAAACTGATATAAAAGTATTTAAATTTTTCTTTTTATCCGCATAATTTTGAGATGTCCCAGTTTTGCCTCCTACATTATAACCGTGAATATCAGCTAAACTTGCGGTACCTTCTTTTGAAGTAACTACTTTACGTAAAATACTATTTATATTTTTACTGGTTTCTTCTGAAATTAATCTCTTATATTCGATATCTTTCTCTCTTAGAACTAAGTTAGTTTTTAATAATTTACCTCCATTTACTAATGCAGCATAAATACTCGTTGCCTGTAAAGGTGTTGTAGTAATGCCGTGTCCAAAAGAAACTGTTTCAAGCTTACATTTGTTCCAATCAAAATTAATAGGGTTACCAACTTCTTCAATTTGTAAATCAGGGCTTTTCAGTAAATTTGTTTCGTTAATAAACTGCTTGTATTTTTCTTCTCCAATTTTTCTTGCTATAAGTAATGTACCAACATTTGAAGATCTGATTAAAATATCTTCTACTGATAGTTTTTTTGGAAATCTTTTTATGTCTGAAATATTATATCTTGAACATTTTATTGACTCAGGAATATTTTGAATAATGGTTTTAGGAGTGACAATATTATTTTCTAACGCAAGTGCAATAGTAAAGGTCTTAAAAATCGAGCCTAATTCATAAACTCCTTTTGTAATTTTATTTATATATTTTTTATCTTTAAGGTGAGATCTTTTATTGATGTCAAAATTTGGTAGTGAAACTAAAGATATTATATCTCCATTATCGACATCTAGAAGCACTGCAGCACCTCCGGTGGCGTCAAAAGTGTTGAGGGCTTTTTCAAGTTCAATGTTTACAAGATGCTGGATATTTGCATCCAAAGTAATTTTTAATGGTTGATTAAGTAATTTTTTGTCTTTTAATTCTTTATCAAGATATTTCTCTATACCCGACACACCGTAGTTATCATAATCAACTTGCCCAATTATATGGCTAAATAAATTAGCATGAGTATAAATTCTTGATTGAAATGATTCAAAAATTACGCCCTTTTCTCCAAGTTTCAAAAGTTTTTCTTTATCAATCGGGTCTATTCTCCTTTTTAAATAAAAATACTTACCTTCCTTCAACTGTTTTTTTATTTTTTCTATTGGAAGTTCTGGAAAGTTTAATCTTATATTTATAAGAAAATTTTCCTTATTATTAATCAAATTAGGTTTAATGGCTGCGTGATAAGATTTAATATTTCTAGATATTAATGCGCCGTTTCTATCTACAATATCACGCCTTAGTAATGTAAATTTTTTAGGTAAATTCTCTTGATTAAATGTATTTATTTTATTTAATGAAATATGAACAATTCTGATACTAAAAATAAAAATTAAAGAAAAAAATAAAAAAAATAAAAGATAAATTCTATCTTGAAATAAGTTTTTTCTTTTTGAAAATTTATTTCTTTCATTTGTTTCTAAATAATCATTAAAATAGAAACTAGTTTGATTTAAATTTAAATTTTTATTTTTTTTTAATTTTTTTTTCATATTCTTTATTCTTAATTGCATACTGATTCTCGAGGTCTTTAAATTTACTCATATTTAGAAATATTTTTGAATATTCCATTGGTAAATATTTAAAATTATCTATATGAGTACTTTTCTGTTCAATAATGGACGGTGAAGTTAAATAAAAAAAATCTAATTGTGATTCATTAATATCTTTTTCTTTAAAATAAATATTTTTACTAGTTTTATAAATTTGTTTTTCTATTTCTCTAGTTTTATTTTTAATAATTGAAGTTCCAAATAAAAAAGAAGAAAAAATAAAAATTGAAATAAAAATTTTTACTTTAAACATTAATCTCCTCTACAGTTAAGTATTTATTAAATTTTTGAAACAGGCTAGTTGGATAAAAAAATTTATTTTTACTTCTAGTTGCGAATCTCAATTTCGCGGATCGAGAAGGCTTATTAAGTTCTATTTCTTTCTTGGATGGTCTGATTATTTTATTAATATATTTTTCAAATAACGCCGTATTATTGGTTTCATTAAGTGGTAAGTATCTTGAAGGTCTTGATTTATTCTCAGAAAAATTACTAAAAAAGTACTTTACAATTTTATCTTCGATCGAGTGGAAACTAACTACCAAAATTTTTCCTCCTGGCTTTAGAATTTTTGTAGCATTAATCATTCCGTTCATAAGCTCGGTTATTTCTTTATTAACAAAAATTCTTAAAGCTTGAAAAGTTTTTGTACATGGATTAATTTTACTTGAAAAATTTTTCTTTTTGCTATTTTCAATAATTTTTACTAAGTCATTTACCTGAGTAATTTTTTTTTCAGTACGAGCCTTAACAATATTTTTTGCTATTTTTGATGCTTCTTTTTCTTCTCCTAAAATTTTAATGATCAACTTTAATTGTAATTCTGTTAAATTATTAATAGCGTCCTGTGCTGAAATGTCAGATAAACCCATTGCCATATCCAAAAATTCATTTGATTTAAATGAGAATCCTCTTCTAAGATCACTTAATTGTATCGACGATAATCCAAGATCAAAAATAATTACATCAGCATTATTTTTTAATACTGTATCTACTTGGCTAAATTTTAGTTGATAAAATTTAAATCTATTTTTAAATTTTTTTTTAATTTTTTTTGCTACTACAGCTACGGTTTTATCTCGATCTATTCCTATAACTCTAGTTTTTGGATAATTAAGTAAAGCTTCTGTGTACCCTCCTCCTCCAAAAGTACAATCGACAAAATCGCCTCCAGTAATAGGGGAAGAAATTTTTATAATCTCATTTAGCATCACTGGAAAATGGTATAATTCCAGTGATGGTGTTTGAGTTTTCATTAATATTTTTTTTGACCATTAAAACTTTTGTCTTCTTAAGAATGCAGGAATTTCAAAATCTTCATCCTCGTTGATATCCTGATCTAATAATTCATCTGAAGCACTGTCTTTTGTTTCATCTAAGGAAAAACTTTCTTCATTTTTATTACTTTGCTCTTCCAAAAAAAGTTTAGGTGTATATTCTTCCTCAGTATTATTCTCTGCTTGATTATTTTCTTCTGTAGAACTCACGTTAATATTTAAGTTGGTATTATTTTCTATGTAGGACGCACTTTCAATAGACACGCCTGATGGAACCGCCTCTTCAGATTGCGCATTAGCCATAGCATTTTGTGCTATATAATTTTCCTCACTGCTCTCAAAACTATCTATAAGATTATTTTGTTCTTCACTATTTTTTATTTCATAACTTTCATCAAGTTTTAAAGCAGTTGCTCCATCTATAGAATTAACAATATTTTGCTCTACATTATTTTTATAAAATAGATTATCAGAAAAATTTGAACCTCTTCCTTGTGATCCGCTTACTACATTTAAAATGGGTCTAGGTTCTGGGGTAATATTAGAACCCTTTAAAGAAGTTGCAACTATCGAAACTCTTATTTTATTATTCATATTTTCGTCTTTGATTGCTCCAAAAATAAGTTCCGCTTCTGGGTCAACTTCTGCTCTTATTTTATTAACAGCTTGGTCAACTTCAAAAAGTTTTAAGTCGCTACTTCCTGTAATATTTACAAGAAGGCCTTTTGCTCCTTGTAAAGAGTATTCGTCAATCAAAGGATTATTTAAAGCTAATTCAGTAGCAGCCATTGCTCTATTCTCTCCTTCTGCTTCTCCAGTACCCATCATCGCTTTGCCGCTTAAACTCATTACAGTTTCAACATCAGCAAAGTCTAAATTTATCATACCTGGCCTTACCATCAAATCAGTAATACTTTGTACGCCGTGTTTAAGAACATCATTAGATAAATTAAATGATTCTTCAAAACCCGTCGACTCATTTGCAATTTTAAAAAGATTTTGATTTGGGACAACAATAGTTGTATCTAAATATTTTTTTAATTCTTCAAGCCCTTCTTTTGCTCGTCTCATTCTTTTTGGACCTTCATATGAAAAAGGTAAAGTTGTAACACCTACTGTTAGAATATTCATTTCTCTAGCAGCTCTTGCGATTACGTGCGATGCTCCTGTTCCGGTTCCTCCACCCATGCCTGAAGCGATAAAAATCATATTGGCACCTTGCAAACAATTGGCAATTTCACTTAGTGACTCATCTGCAGCTGCTTGACCAATGTCATGTTTTGCTCCTGCTCCTAAGCCTTTAGTTAAATTCATTCCTATTTGAATTTTCGCATCCGCCTTACTCATTTTTAAATCTTGAGCATCGGTATTAACTGCAACAAATTCAACTCCTTCCATGCCAGCTTCAATCATTGCATTAATAGCGTTTCCACCTGCTCCACCAACTCCTAAAACAAGTATTCTAGGTTTTAACTCTCTTAATTCTCCACCGCCAACATTTATAGTCATTACAGCTCCTTTTCCTTTTTATTTTCCCATTTTAAGTTTGATCTATTTTGAAAAGCTTTTTTTCTTGCAACAACTTTAAACTTTTCGAAAATTTTAGGTTCCCAAATTTGAAATGTTTTACCTTGGCCCACAAATAAAATATTGCTTTTAATTTTTGCATGTTTTAATAATTTTTCAGATATAGAAACTCTACCTTCGGTATCAAATTGTAAGTTCTCACTTTCTGATAAAACTGATGTTGCAAAATAATCTCTTTTTTCTTCAAATGGATTTAGAGAATCTATAGTGTTTGAAAGTCTTTCTATTCTATCCTGTGAACAAGCCTCTAACGCGTCATGATTAAATGATGGATAGCTTATAAAACCATTGTATCCCATTGAATTTAGGTGTGATCTAAAGGTTGCTGGCACTGAAACCCGACCTTTCTTGTCTATTCTGTTTTCGTAGCTTGATAAAAACATAAGTTGTCAAAAATTTTATAATACTTGTATTTTTCAATTTACCCTCTGTTATGGGATTATTTGGGATATTATGGGTTTTTTAAAATTAGTCAATAAGAATGTATTTAAAGTATTAGTACAAAAGTAGAACACTATTAATTGAGATTATTGCTAGATAATCTATAAGCCGGGTTCTGTCATTAAAGATGTTATTTCTCTAGGCTTAAATTCACACTTAAGCTCAAGCGGTTAACCCAGAAGACTAACTAAAGACTGTTTTTAGTGCTTTCACACAATGTCTTCTCTATTTAACCTTGCTCCCAGTGGGGTTTACCATGCGTTTTTTGTTGCCAAAAAACCGGTGAGCTCTTACCTCGCCGTTTCACCCTTGCCTTGATAAGGCGGTTTATTTTCTGTGGCACTATCCCTGAAGTCACCTTCGCCAGTCA
>Ga0209631_10002315_pt1 | contig 22952 bp, 21 predicted proteins | sample COG_08_FD_184752 | JGI IMG/M metagenome (GOLD analysis project Ga0209631, IMG submission 184752) | Pelagic Microbial community sample from North Sea - COGITO 998_met_08 (SPAdes) (version 2) | ecosystem: Environmental > Aquatic > Marine > Neritic zone/Coastal water | place: Helgoland, sampling... | reverse complement strand
AGGCCGGGGTGTACGGGGTTATGGCAGGTAAACGGTCGAAGCGACACCAGCTATGCAGAGCGGGTCGACATGGATATTTGGTACGCGAAGAATTGGTCACTTTGGAAGGATATTGAGATTATTTTTGGCACGCTCAGTGTTATGGTCTCCAAAGAAGGTGCCTATTAAATATGCTTATTAATGAACCTCATAACGCCTCTCTTAATTTGATCCATTAGGCTCCCCTCCCTCTCCTAATGAATAACCCTCACCAGCGCACTGAACACCCCAATCGGTAATGGGCCAAAGCCACTGTCGCAAAGGATCTTCAACAAAATGATCAAATGCATGCAGATATTGTATTTTTGCCGCATGGGCTTCATAGGTCAGCACTTTGCCGAGCTAATGACTAGCTTTCCTCGGGTTAAACGCGTTTATCTCGCTGACTTGGCAACAGCCCGAAACGATTCGCTTCGCGAGCGTTAAAAGTATGCAGGTCAAATCGACTTCATGGCCCTTGACCTTCGCACTGACTTCGTCCCCTGCCAAAAACTAGAATAAATTGGCTACATCGCGAACTTACTACGCAGGTTGTAAAACGTGCCCGCCGAAATATCAAACTGCCGACAAAGATCATCGACCTTAGCGCCAGCCTCGTGCTCCTTGATCGCTCTGATAATCTGCCCTTCGGTGTAACGTTTCTTCATGTGGAAGCCTTAATCTCATAAGAGCAAATGAAGATCTCACCTTCGTCATGATTTTAGTTTTTGGGGAAAGTTCACCAATTTCGGCTGTGAAAGTTGGAGCAAACCCATAAATAACAATAGAACTTGTAAAAATAATTTTACTGATGCTGTGCTCAGAAGCGGCCTTGCGACACATTTTCCGCACCTTGAACATTTATATCATCATAGCGACTTAATGTGCGGACAAGATCGCGATGGTCTGCAACGAGATTAATAATTGTGCTTACGCCTAAAAGTTTATAAAGCAAGTCGATGCCTTCAACATCGAAATAAATACTTATATCTAAGTGATTACTCAGACTAAAACCATATTTATCGGGATGAATATTTCACCCTCTCAAACCAGCTGTAAGTCTTGAGTCAACAAAACAAGCTCCGCCAATAATCGTAACTCAACCCTTATTAACAAATTGCTTTTCTGCTCATGTTTCAACACGATCCGTTCTTAATAGCGATAAGCGACGATCGAATACCGAGCATACAATCCGATGGGTTAATCCCAAAAGAAGATCTAATTTTGTTTGAGCTGAGCGCCGACTGCGCAGGCCGTTTTGCTAGAGTTGGAAATTCTTTTGTGGTTATGGCTACAACATTAGGTTTAGTTGCAATAACTTCAAGCGCCAAAGCTTCATCGAAAATAGCTTGAGAAAAATCAGCCCAAGACCAACAAAAGTTGCCCGAAAAATGATAAAGATATGAAGATACTTCTTTTGAGGTAACGTTATCTAGGATAATCATAATCGCTTTGGCTATGTCTTGAGCATAGGTAGGACAACCAACTTGATCTCCTACAATACGCAGATCACTGCGCTCAGCACCCAATCGCAACATTGTTTTAAGAAAGTTATTACCGTATTCACTAAACACCCAAGCCGTTCTTATGATAATATGCTTACATCCTGAAGACTGAATTGCTTGCTCTCCCTTTAATTTGGTTTTGCCATAAACGCTTTGAGGGTTGGTTTGATCATATTCTTCATAGGGAATTTTAGAACTACCGTCAAATACATAATCAGTAGATATATGAATCAACCAGCAATCTAGCTCATTGCAAGCAACCGCAATATTAGCGACCGCAAGATGATTAATAAGATTCGCCGTTTCTTGATCTTCTTCAGCCTTATCAACGGCTGTAAAAGCAGTTGCGTTAATTACCGCATCTGGAGCAATCTCTAAAATCTTGTTTTTGGTTGCCTCAAAATCAGCAATATCGATTTGCCCACGCGAGGTATAAACAACATCATGATGCGTAACACCTAACTGATCGTTGAGGCACTTTCCGAGTTGACCTTTACTTCCTAAAACAAGAATTTTCATCGCTTTAGATCAGCTAATCTGTCAGCGCTCGCATCTTTATCACTCAAAATAGGAGTCACTATCGGCCATGGGATATCCAAATTAGGATCATTCCATAGAACACTACCTTCATCAGAGGCGTCATAATATTCAGTGCATTTATATTCAAAATCAGCCGTATCTGACAGCACCAAAAAACCATGAGCAAAACCCGGTGGCACCCAAAATTGTCTTTTATTTTCCTCTGAAAGGATTACGCCCTCCCATTGACCAAAGGTGGAGGAACCTTGCCGAATGTCCACAGCAACATCATAAACTTCACCCCTTACTACCCTAACCAACTTCCCTTGGGGCTTGGTTTTCTGATAGTGCAAGCCACGCAACACCGCTTTTGATGAGCGGGAATGATTGTCTTGCACAAACGGTAATGTTATCCCCGCTAGCTCAGCGTATCGTTCAGACTGAAATGTTTCCAAGAAGAACCCACGCTCATCGCCAAAAACCTTTGGCTCGATGATTACGCAGTCATGCAATTTTGTTTTAACCACATTCATTTATAGCCACCGGCAACTTTTAGTAAATATTCACCATAACTAGTCTTGTTAAGCGCCTCTGCTTGAATAAGCAATGACGCCTTCGATAGCCAACCCATGTGAAAGGCAATTTCCTCTAAACAAGCGACTTTCAGACCCTGCCGCTGCTCGACCGTTTGCACAAATTGACCGGCATCCATCAAGGAATCATGAGTGCCTGTATCTAACCAAGCAAAACCACGCCCGAGCAACTCAACATTGAGATCCCCCCTGGCCTGGTAAGCCTTATTAACATCGGTAATTTCGAGCTCACCTCGAGATGAAGGCACAATAGACCTAGCGATTTCAACGACGTCATTGTCATAAAAATATAAGCCTGTAACAGCATAGTTTGATTTAGGCACAAGGGGTTTTTCTTCAATCGAAAGAACTTTCCCTGCTTCATCAAACTCCACAACACCAAAGCGTTCTGGATCTTTCACATGGTAACCAAAAACCGTCGCCCCACCCTTTTTGGCTGTCGCTGCTTTTAAGTTATCAGAGAAGTGTTGGCCATAAAAAATGTTGTCGCCAAGGACCAAGGCTACATTGCTTTCACCAATAAACTGCTCTCCAAGGACGAAGGCTTGAGCAAGTCCATCCGGACTTGGTTGCACAGCATATTCAATCATAAGACCAAAATCTGCACCATCACCTAACAAACGCTCATAACTTGAGATATCACTTGGCGTTGAAATGATTAGAATTTCCCTTATACCTGCTAACATTAATACGGAGATTGGATAGTAAATCATCGGCTTATCGTAGATCGGTAATAGCTGCTTAGATATGCCTCTGGTAATTGGATGTAGTCGTGAACCAGAGCCTCCTGCTAACACGATTCCTTTATAACTTGAACTCATATTAATCTCCCAGCCTCTCCAACAGATAATCTCCCGACAGCACTCTTTCCCACCAGCCTTTATTATTCAAATACCAACGCACGGTCTTCCGCAATCCAGTTTCAAATGTTTCTTCTGGCACCCAACCAAGCTCACGCTGAATTTTTGAAGCATCAATAGCATAACGAGCATCATGGCCTGGACGATCCTTAACAAAGGCTATTAAATCTCGATAATTGTCTATTCCTGAGGGCTTGTCCGGCGCGAGCTCTTCGAGAAGGTCGCAAATAGTTTGAACCACTTCAAGATTAGTTTTTTCGTTGTGGCCCCCAATGTTGTAGGTCTCGCCAATACGACCCTCAGTGACAACTTTTATCAAGGCTTTGGCATGATCCTCAACATACAACCAATCACGTATTTGTAAACCATTGCCATAGATAGGCAGCGGTTTACCCTGAAGAGCCTTTAAAATGACATGAGGAATAAGCTTTTCAGGAAAATGGTAGGGACCGTAGTTGTTCGAGCAATTAGTAATAACTACAGGAAGTCCATAGGTGCGTCCCCACGCTCTGACTAGATGATCAGAAGCGGCCTTACTGGCAGAATAAGGTGATGACGGCGCATAAGATGTTTCCTCGGTAAATAACTCGTCAGTACCTTCTAAGTCACCATACACTTCATCTGTAGAGATATGATGAAAGCGAAATTGCTCCTGCGCAGAACTATCTAACCCAGAATAATATTTTCTTGCCGCCTCTAGAAGATTAAAGGTCCCCGATATATTGGTTTCAATAAAGCCAGCCGGACCATCAATAGACCGATCGACATGGCTTTCAGCCGCAAGATGCATGACACAGGTAGGCTGATACTCCTCAAATATTTTCGGAAGTGCCTCATAATGACATATATCTACTCCTTTATGTGTATATCTCTGGGACTCACTAACTCCGGGCAGAGAATCAAGATTGCCCGCGTAAGTCAATTTATCTAGATTTACAACATCGTGGGTAGTGCTATCAATTAAAGTTCGAACCACTGCGCTACCAATAAAACCGGCGCCACCTGTTACCAATATTTTCAAGGACAATCCTCTGATTTCAAAAAGTTCAATATGTTTTCTTACAATAACCTAAGTGTATCAACGGATAAGTTACAGAAGCCATGCTTCTGGTATAAATATTAAATTGATAACAACTATCTATTTAGAGTCAATTAGTGATTACCTCCCTTCAAATTTTCGATAATTTCCTTCGAAATAAACCATAGATAACTAAATTAGTTATCTGACGAAAAGGGTTTACGGATGATCTGAAATACTCGCGCGATTGAGTTGACGTGCTCCTCAAATGATCCAGCTAGGTTTATGGCCTATTGCGAAAGGGGAACCCATCCGCTTTAGCCTTTTCGCTATTTCAATCCCACATCATAACCCAGCAAAGCTCCCCTAAATAGATGTCGTTTCAGGAGCTTCACGATTACCCATGCAGAAAAATAACGCTTTCGGACCGCCTTAATTAAACGTGAAACATTGGCACTTTCACTAAGACCAAAACAACACAGAGCCTGACCGTAACCGGCTGCCATATCTTTTCTTTCGCCTGCAATATTTGATGCGTTTTTCCACAGCCACCTTCGCGCCACCATAACCAGTCGTCGGCGCAAACAGAAAGTTCAACCCTGATTCCTCGTTAGGTAAATAGGGGGACATAGAGCAAAAAACTCGCTCACAGCCGCTGCGCTCAGCGCAATCACAAACATTTTCAATGCCGAAACGATTACATTCTCAAGATTCATAACCCTCATGACCGGGTTCTCGATCAACAGCCGCAAAATTCGCGACAGCACCTATCGATTCACCCAGTTCGCAATCCATTGACTCCCAACCTTCCCTTTCAATCCATAATAGCTTACGGAGACGCTTAATCATCTGCCTCCGAAATTCAAACTTTTGCCCGTAATTGGCTCACGATCGTAAATCTGAGCCGTATCAACACGGTGAGACTAGACTAAATGGAGCGCAAAAAAAGCTCATATAAATCCAGAAATACCAAAGAGCACTTCATTTGCCAAAATTATGCGTCTCAGAAACCCAAAACATCTAAAGCTCGCTAGGGCCGTACCCCAAACTTAAAGTCAACCATAAATGATTTAACCTTCGTTTCCCAACCTGACTAAGAACAAAGATGCCGCGAACGTCTCGATTTAGATCTCTATGAGTTAGATCTCTGTCAGATCCAACCTAACAGCGAAGCGGTAGCTAGCACCATCCTTTCACTGGTTTTTCGACGTCCGTTAACAACCAGGAATTTCATTAAGATTAACCTGCGAGTCAAAGAGTCATTTCTGTAAAATACTTGTCCAAAATCATCTAAATCTACGCTTTGTTTGACTACCAATTTTGAAATCTCAAGCGCGATTGAAATCTGAGCTTTAAACCAACCATTTTTGATAAGCTTCAAGCGATTCCTCACAGCCTCCAAACTGCCCTTAGCACCAGTATCATTCGTCGAATGTTGCCTGTATCGAATAAAGGATCTCTCATCGAAAAACCATTCTTTGTGGCTCGCTCTAGCGAGGATGTAAACCAACCAGTCATGATAGTAGAACCTATTTGTGACTTCCTTATTATCGACACAAAATTCCTGAACATAACCAAAAAAATCGTGTTTTAAAATAAAAGTACAGCCCTGCCCCGCCCCTTCAAACAAGAAATCGAAATTTCGGATTTGTTTCGCCTGTTTGATTAATCTTTCTTTTCCTGACTCCCAAACCGCTAAGGTGGCGCTTGAATAACCGCAGACACTAGAACTTTTTAAACATTCAATGCCTGATACTAATTTATCCGCCAACCAAACATCATCTTGATCTGAAAAAGCAATATAATCAAAATTCTGATAATCACAATTACGGATAAGGCGAAAAAAATTCTGTCCCGCCGAGCCACTACTTTTCTCACTAGTAATCATTTCTGCATTGCTATTTGATTCGATAAATTCAAGAATTGAATCTAGGCTGCCATCATCAGAGTGATCATCGCTAATCAAGATTTTAACGCGAACTCCAGTTTGTTTAGTGATAGACTCCAATTGTTCCTCGAGCCATAACATCCCATTATAGGTTGCGAGCAAAATCAGAACCTTTGGTTCGTAACAATCGTGCATCTTCACATCTACCTTGAAATAAGTTATCCCTAAGCCCTTGATATGAATAGACCAAGGCTATTTGTAATGAAGCTTCCAAAGCAATTTTTTCAAAATAGCTCTTTAGCGTGTCGTCAGACTTAATCCGGCTCTAGATTTCACCGCCACCTGGCAACTAATTTTAGGCAATGACTCTATATAAGCTGAATTTTAATACACATACTGCACAAAAGAACCTTGGAGAAAACGTAGCCATCTAAATCCTAAGAACGCAAAAAAATTAGTATTAAAAGCATACTTACCGTCCTAGGTATATTCGACTTAAAAAATCTATAGCGAAAAAAACTTATTAAAATACGTAATGTTGAATGACCAAATAAATCTTCATAACCACTAAACGTCGGATGATGGTGCGCTGGGCAATTCACTAATGAGGACTCGATAGAATTTGCTTGATACCTAGTCTTCGAAAGAGTCGACTTTAGCAACAAAAGCTTTTTTGGTTCACGAAGATAAGAAAATAAAGAGAACTTACTTGCACCAATACTATTGTAAGAATGCTGCCGATATAAGAGAGTGGAATCGTTAATATACCCTACTTTTCCTAACGCCGCACAAGCTATAACCAAATACCAATCGTGCATTATCGCCTCATCTGGAAAATATTTTATACCATCAATTAAAGCCTTATTAAACACCATAGAGCAGCCCGGAGCATAATTCTGTACGAGCAATCTATTCAACGTTAGCTTACCGGCTGGAAACGCTTTTTGAAATTTCCAGAATGATTCAGATATCGGGCCAAGGTCCTCTGAGACTACGGCCACATCAGAAAACACTAGTGATGGAGCAATCCCACCCGCACCCTTCTCTACCTCACCCAACTTAGCCATCAGTGATGCTACTCGCCCCTTGCTCCAGACATCATCTTGGTCAGATAAAAAAATATAGGGTTCGCGGACCTGTTGAAGCAAATACCAAAATGATTTTGCAGCACCCAAGCTCCTGCCGTCTGATGAATAGTAGTGAACGACATTAGTCTTATCTCGAAAAAAAGAAAGTATCAAACGTTCACTATTATCCGTAGACCCATCATCACGAATATAAAAAACTATATCTTGATGTTCATCAAGAATAGATTCGAGTTGCCGCAACAAGAAGTTAGCCCCGTTATAAACGGAAATAACAACTGCTAATTCGTTAGAGGCCATAGAATTATTCCCGTGGTCGTAAAATGAATAAAATTACCGCTACGATGAACGGGGGCATTGGAAGTAGATTATCAAACACTAGAAGTGAAAAAACAGTGCTAGCAAAGAAGGTAAAGCAAAGCCGATTAAATTTAACTCTAATTAATAAGTGCGTAGCGGTCGTCAATATCGATAACACACCTAACAAAAGAAAAACCCCACCTAAACCCAAATGATAATACGGCCCAGAAAAAGCAGTTCCAACAGTCAGCCAATCGACAACTAAAAGCGCTTTATACTGAGTCAAATCGAAATTTTCAAAGATCCTTTTCGAAAAAGTCTCTGGAATGACCTCTGAAATCAAAAAGTCACCTATACCGATACCAGACCTACCAAGTAGCTCTATATTGTCTACATTGTAGATAAAATTGTATAGCGGTGAACATAGATAAAGCCAACCCCAAAAAAATGAAACGGGCAACCCAGTAGCCCGAAATGTATCAGATGCCCCGCCCGCAGATAAAATGTAATTCTCAGCGTCTTCATACGGAATGTCGAGCAGCAAACTAACCCTAATCGAGCCTAGAACTCCAAATCCATATACAAAAAGGAAACCCACTATTAATAACATGAGCACACTAGAAAAACTAAGTCTCTGCACAGATATATAGACAAGAGTAGCGTACAAAACACACATCACTATTAAGTGTCTTGAAAGAATAAGAAGCGCAAAAATTACGACCGAGATTATTGAAACATAAGCAAACCGGCTAACCTGTCTGGAGCCAGACAAACTAACTAGCAAAACGGAAAATGCCATTATATAAAACGCAAGACCATAGTTGAACACATGCAATAAAGGTATTCCAAATTCCATGTAACGCCCACCTTCGAAAATAGGCACTCCAGAATAGAGAAACTCTAGAGAACTTAAGATATAAAACAAAAACAAGGCGTACCTATCCTTGACAGCTACATTCCTGATAACCGACTTGGTAATAACCTTTTGAGACAGCATCGCAAAAAGAATGCCCAAACCAAAAACAACAAAAATAATCGCTAAAATTATAATAATTGACTGAAATGAAGGAGCTCTAAAAAAACTAGACCAGGTAAATTGAATACCAATAAAGGCAAAAATAAGAGCATAACCAAAAAGATAAAATGGGTTATGTATCCAAAATTTAACACTACCGCTTCGTTTGGAAAAACCAGTCATTGTGGGGCGGCTCCGACTCGGTTTTTTCGTATAAAATACGCTCTAAAAAACAAAGTAACGGCTTCAAATCCGATCAAAGGAAATACAAAAAACACGACATGGTCAGAAAACAAGTATACCACCAACAAAATAACCAACCCCATAAAGGCGCCATAAACTATTGATACATTAGCTTCTCTAATGTGACCCAAGGCACCCAAAAAAGGAAATCCGAGCAAGGTTCCAATTGCACCCAACCACAACGCCAGCATGAAAATTTTATATACTTCCGAAATTTGGCCAGCCAGTGAGTCAAATAAAAGAATCAAAATCTGATCAATAAAAATGAATGACATGCTAATCCCGAGAGAGGCTGCTAAAATGATAGCGCCGAAAATAACAGTAAAAAACTTAATGTTTTTTACCCTTGTCATATAGGGGTACAGTGACTGAGTTATCGGAGTGAGCATTAAGAGCCCAGCCCGGTAGAATCGCTCGGCAGAATAAAAGATGCTTAAACTGTCCGGGCCTAGTTTTATACCAAGCAAAAAACTCACTGTATTTGACAGTCCCTCATTCGATAATCGAGAAATAAAATAGACAGAAGCCCCTTTGCAAACACGATAGATATCTTCAAAGCTGACAAAAAGAAACCTTAGTTTGAATTTAATAATCATAGCAACAAATAAAATAGCTGACCCTAACAACGAAAACGATCCCTGGATCAGTAACACCAACTCAGCATCCCCTGGTCCAGCAATGAAGATCAAGATACCGCAGGCAGAAAGCAGCTTGGTAGCAAGCATGGTTAGTGAATATAACTGCAGTACCTCGAACCCCTGAAATATGGACATCGGATTGAGGGCATTCGCAATAACGTAAATGAATGCGAAGAGTAAAAGGCTTGAAATTTCTAACAATTGATCTGAAATTTGGGTAGCCAAAATTAAAGCTACAAAAGAAATTAAGAGGAGACCAATTTTAACTATAAATACGGATGATATAATTTTACATACTTCCGAAAGATTTTCTTTATTACTCGCTATCTCGCGTGGCAAAAATAGATTAAATCCATAGTCACATATTATTACTAAGTACAAACAAAAGACCTGAGACAATAGAATCAACCCATAGGCAGAAGCCCCTAATGTTTTAAGATAAAAAGGCAGAAGTAACAGGGGCAAAAGAGCCGACAGAATATTTAGTAAAGACAACATCGCTACATTACTAAAAAAACCATTATGTGCGGCGCTCTTTCTTTCTACTATCAACTGAGGTCTCTAATCGCGTAAAAAGCGCGTTCGGAATTTTTGCCATCGGAAAAGCTATGAAACTGGCTTTTAAGTTTTTGAAGCCTTCCGAAATCAAAACTGTCCGATTCCACATAGCCAGAAAGTTGATTAAGTAAAGTATTCAGATCTCTTGCCGGTAACATAGGACTTAATTCATCAGAGCTCATATAGACGTCTCGGTCATATTTTAAATACTCTTGCTCATCCGGGATATAGAAGAAAATAGGTTTGCCAGTCAACAAGAAATCGAAGTAAATTCCAGAATAATCCGTTATTAAGATACCGATTTCCATATCGTGATTTATAAGATCATCTCCTGCAGGGATGTATCTAATGTTGTCACATCGATCGATTGCCAAAACATCATTTTGAATCATAACCTGAGCGGGATGGAGCTTTACGTATAAATTAGCATTTAGCTTTCCTAGACATTCGTCAACAACTGTAAAATCCCAACCACCCAATTTAAAACCTTGAAACTTTGAATACGCGGCCCCTCTGAGTGTGGGCGCATACAGGATAGTCAACGGTTCAAGTTTTTTAGCCTCTAATTGAGAAGCCTGATTCCCTTGGTTCATTATTTTGCCCAAAGAATCACCTGCCCCCTTGACTAAACCATCATCCCTAGGGCTGCCTGTCACCAAAATACGGGCTATGTCAGTTCTAAATGCACTCGCATAAATCTTACGAAAGAATTCAGAGTTTGAGAGAACAAGATCAAAGTGATCAATGTTATAATAGAAAATAATCCTACTGATCCAATCCCGATAAAATCGCTTCTCTGATAGGACGTTGTCGTATCCAATTTTTTTTATCGGCGTACCATGCCAAGTTTGAATTCGTTTGGTGTTGCTGCTCAAAAACACTGGGTAATATTCCCAATGGACACTGTGACTCAATACGACGCGAGATGCTGTAAGATGGAGATAGAGACCTTTTAAGCTTAAGGAATAGCAAGCTGGCAGTCCCATTTTCTCCATTTCTTTTTTTAGCTGTAGCGTCTTACACATCCAGTGGACATTCAAGCTATCATCATTCTGTAGAGCATATTCATAAATAAATCTGGAATTATCTGAATATTTCCGCCCATTCCAAGACGAAAAAAGCCAGGTTTTATCATCTTTTGGAATAAATCGAGCTAGAGCATTAATGATAATCGCCAGTGGCGCCGTCAGGAGTTTTATTATTTTTCTAGTCAAAGCTAAATTACAACTCAAATATGCGATTTATATGTGACACACTTAATTCAACTGGATTGTTCTTCATTCTTTCAAAGTTGACTGCTTCTGATGCTTGTCTTCTTGCACGCTCATTCAAATTGAAATCTTTTTTCAACCCAACTTTAACATCAATTTTTAACAATTCGGTGGTTAAAAAATCTGCGACGGACCCACTTTGATAACCTAGTATTTCAAGTAATCGAGACGTTATTTCGGCTAAGGGTTGCGATCTGTTACCGCCGGTAAACTGCCGAAATGACGCTTCATGATGAATTTCAAAAATCCTCGGAAGAGTCAACCAAACCGCATGTCCATGGGAAACTCCATGACAAAGCCCAAAATGGTAAGACCAAGCATGAGCAGCAGTGGTTTTACTTATATTAATTGCTTTACCCGCTAAGCTGGACGCTAACATCATGTTCTGGGAATTGTCTGCATTCGATTGATTCACATAAGCAATATAGTTTTTCGATGCCAATTCTAATGAAGCAAACGCAAACCGTTTACTTTGCTCAGTAGCACCAACAGCCCAAGCGCTCTCGATAGCTTGAGACATTACATCTAAAACATTGCACGATTTTTGGTATTTAGTAGCGGAGGAGGTCAATGATCCATCTAAAATCGTAGCATTAGGTTTTAAAAGACTGTCGGCCAGGGAGTATTTTTTACCATTTAAATAAACTACAGCGAAATGAGTCGATTCACTACCAGAGCCTGAGGTTGTCGGTATTGATATGTGGTATATCCCGGCGTCCTTTACATTTTTCTTTCCAAGCGTAACATCTTTGGCTTCGTCGCCATGTAAATACAGGGCCTTAATTAACTTAGCCATATCGATAACGCTCCCGCCCCCTACACTAACAATAGTGTCTACCTTTTGTTTTAGTGCAATATCTCTTCCTCTTAGTGCATCCTCAAATTTTGGGTTTGTTTCAAAATCGCTGAAATAGACAGGATTATATTGCGATAGGATGCGTTTAAGAGCGCCCTCGGCGCCACTCATCGCGTAAGATTTCCGACCCGTTACCACTAGGAGACCTTCAATCTCAATTGACGATAAAATATCTCTTAATTTTGACGCGTGCCCATATCCTGCAATCTCAAAATTAATCATTTAGCACCTTTTTCCTATTTGACTAGTTAAGAATTTACCAGCTGGGCAAAATATATTTTTCACCTAAAGGCTTTCATTAAAGCGTCTTTATTCTGGATAGGACTAGAGGTTGGCCTGCCCAGATCACTCCTTGAACCTTTTTTAATTTTTACTTCAAGAAAATGTGGTCCTGACTGACCCTTGATTTGCTCAATATAGTTTCTTATGTCATCGAGTTTAGACATACTTTTAACCGAGGCATATCCACAAGCTTTGGCTATCAAGGGCAGATCAATCACATCGGCACAAGTCGGCTGACCACCTACAGAATCATGTGCAGCATTATTTAATAAAATATGAATCAGATTCTTCGCGCCTGATTGGCCCGTCGAGGTAAGGTTTCCGAGGTGCATAATACTAGCGCCATCGCCATCAATGCAAAACACATGTCTATCTGTATTCTGAGCCACACCCAGAGCGATCATATTAGCGTGCCCCATTGAACCTACAGTTAAAAAGTCCTTCTCATGAGACTGTTGTTTTTTAACTCGGATTTCGAAAAGCTCCCTTGATGGCATTCCTGTGGTAGATACAAAAACATCATCTACGTCTGAAGCCTCAACGATCATTTTAATGGCATCTTCCCGAGATGTTTCAGCGATGTCCGGCATAACGTTCTTAAGCTTGTAGGGACCAAAGGCACCTTTTTTTACCAGTAATACAACCGGCTGATTATTAGCGATTGTAAGTGCTACAGCTGCCTTCAAAACCTCCTCAATATTCTTCATTTCAGCATGTATAATTACGGTCGGGAGATCACAAGCATCCAACAGCCGCTCCATAACCTCACCCTGCTTGATATGTTGGGGCTCATCTTTACCGCCAGGCTCACCACGCCACCCCACCATTACCAGCATAGGAATACCGTAAACCTTAGCGTCAGCCAATGAAAGTAGTGGATTTATTGCGTTACCAAATCCAGAGTTTTGCATATACACCAAAGATGGCTTCCCAGTCGCAATGTACTGACCAACAGCCAAGCCCACAGCGGCGCCTTCATTGGCAGTAATCAAATGCTCTTCTGGTGTCGTATTGTCAGATATATACGCACATATATTTTTTAGTAGTGAATCTGGGACTCCGGAGAAATTAGTTACTCTCTGATCTCTCAACGAATCAAAAAAACCTTTAACATCTATCATTATTTTGTTCCTGGTATAAGGTTTAAGATTTCTTTAATTGAAAGCATACTCTCATCACACTCCAGAGATCGGCTATGCTTCAAGATGCTCTGAGCAGTGCTCTGCATCGCAGGGAAAGCACTCCGAAGTAATTGGTTCGCATATATGACAACATTAGCACCTGCTTTCTCTAACTCATCTTCAGTAATGGTATTATAGCTTGAAGGCACAACGACCAATGTCTTTCGATCAGGAATTTCGGCATATTGTCGACAGAACTCCAATATTTCAGCAGGTTCCTTCCGCCTACTATGAATCATAATACCGTCCGCTCCAGCCTGCAGGAATGCTTTAGCACGTATAATCGCATCCTCCATCCCAGCCTCTAAAATAAGACTTTCTATACGAGCTATGACCATGAAATCATCCGTTACTTGAGCCCTTTTAGCTTCCGAAATTTTGTGAGAGAAATTCTCAATACTGTCCTGAGTTTGCGGGACCTCATTACCGAACAAAGAGTTCTTCTTCAATCCGGTCTTGTCCTCAATAATAACAGCAGACACCCCTAGTCGCTCTAGAGTTCTTACGGTGAACTTGAAATGTTCCGTCTGACCTCCTGTATCAGCGTCATAAATAATAGGCTTGGTGGTGACCTCTAACACTTCACTTAAGGTCGATATCCTTGAACTTACATCAACCGCTTCAATGTCAGGCTTCCCTTTAGCTGTTGAATCAGTAAGGCTGCTCCCCCACATACCGTCAAATTCACGAGAAACGCCATCTACCTCTACTTTAGTGTGCTCGATGATAAGACCGCTTAACGCATTATGAATATCTAGAAATCGAACTAGAGGTTTTGCCTTCAATAAACGACGTAAACTAGACAGTCGGATTTGCGGCGTAGTACCCAATTCTTTCACCGCTTCATTAAGAGCAGTAGATGAAATACCTTGAGTATAAGGCACCTCAACTAACTCCCCGCCCCACTCAGCTAGGGTATCGATCACGATCTGACGGGTCTGTTGCTGAATGCCATCTTTCCAATCATCTCCATGGACCACATAATCAGGCTTGAGAGCTTTTAAATTCTCACTATAATCTAGGGTTAATTGCGGAATTACTTCAGAAACAGACTTTAAATTACTGACTATGTCCGCGCGTTGCTCATAATTCATATACGGCAATCTTTTATAACTTGCGATTGCGGAATCTGTTAACACACCGACGGTAACGTGACCTAACTCTGATGCAACTTTTAGTATATTTAGGTGCCCAGGATGAATTAAATCCGCACTCATTCCAACGTAAACTTTTTTCACATCATCTCCATCTTTAGGTTAATTAAATTTTTATTACGATTCGCGCGCCAAAACCGCATTCAACAATCTATCCGCAAAAAAGCTAAAGTGTATTAATCGACTTTATTATCGAACTCTAACAATCGTTCTTTGTGGTAAGCGACTTTAAAGACCGCCTGGTCTCAGGATCTCGCATAACCACCGCTAAATTTGCACTAAGGTAACTCTGCTTGTTGCCACAATCTGAATTGTCTACGCCGCTTTCAAGGGCATTAAGCCCATCAATCTGAAGCAGCCCATCCAGCGCATCAGAGATGCTGTATGTCACCACCGACGCCACAACGCTTTTCTCAAGCAATCCAACTCTTTAGAAACAAGAATATAGCGCCCCAGCACGGCTAAATTTCAGGGTGCGTCCTTTTAGAGAAAGGTTTTTCAACTACGCCTTCTTATGGAAGACTCCCAGAAGGCCTGCTCGCTGCCCCATTTAAGTCAGGAACAGCCCAATCGCGACGCCACCCATTTCGGAGGTGCCTTTAACCGATCTACCGTGTTTCGCGCTGCAATCAACCCCGAAGGTTTATGTGAGAACCGAACCATTAAGCAGAGTAAGGTGAGTCCGGCAATCCCCAACAACCCGCGGAGTATTAGTATAATTAAAGCAACCTGAGCGCCCAAGAGGCCCGCTGGCCCATCCGCGCTAACTAGCTCTAAGGTCTGCTACGATACAGCACCATAAAAACGCTTTAAAGCCAAAAATTCTTTGTTCATAGAATTAAACCCTGACCTGACCTTATCTTACATTCCATGATCCGCACCAATTGCCTTATCGAATGCGTAACGTCTAACGAGCACTAGACAAGCTCCTAACATACCACCGAACAGCGCTCCCAAAATGCAGATTACTGCTCTTTTTGGATAGGACTCAAGCTCAGGTACAACGGCAGGATCAATTACAGTGAACACATAATCTTTTGAAACATTCGCAAGCATAATCGTCTTGGTTTGCTCTTCGATCAATTGCGCAAACACCTCATCGAGCGAGACCAAGGATGTTTGTGCGCGCTGCTGCTCTAAAAACTCAATGGATCCTTGCGCCTCTTCAACGTCGGTGCCTCGTAGCTCCTCGGTTATAGCCTCAATGATTAGGGCGACCCAAGCTTGGGCGACTACAGGGGATTCATGCTTGATAGTAATCGTTACAAGACTCGTCTTTTCATCTTCTGAAATGGTGAGCAACTCTAAAAAATCTTTGTACGCTTCTTGCGCGGAGGGTTTTATCTGTTGCGGGTAACTAACATCGCGCACCCACGTTTGATTTTTGACATCGAAGACATCTGGATCGTAAACCAGCTCCCCACTTGTAGCCTCCCAATGATCAACGGCCATCAGATCAAGCATTATTTTTTCATACAAATGCCGCTTGAAAAAATCTAAAGATTGTATTTTCTGTTGCGCCATCATGGATTTCGAAGATTCCCCTCCGCCGCCACCGATGTTGATTCCAGCGAGACTTGCTAACCCGCCATACTGCTGCGCCAAACTTGCAAGACCACCTGCACCGCTTTCGTCTTTGGGCGCAAGCAACGCCTTACTCTCATAAATATTAGGCAGCCAAAGCGCAATTACGACAGCACAAACTGCCGTAAAGCCTGTGATGAGCATAATCAATAACTTGCCTTTCCAAAGAACCGTAAAGAGGTCTCTAAGATGAATTTCGTTATCGAATGCCTCTGCATTCTCAAGGACTTCTGGCGATTTAGTACTCATAACCTAACCCGCCTTATTTATTCGCTATCGAGAAAAAGGCTGCAATCGAGGCCAACGACTCGAACACCACAGAGGTGATCCCTCTGTACCGATCCAACGGCTTCTCGTAATCATAATTGGTCGGTACAACGATCACTGAACCCGGGGACAGTCCTGCAACCGTTCGATCGAATCGAAACAGCCGCTGTCTGGAACTTTGGAGCGGCACGACAGCTCCGTTTGGCTCAATAATGTAAATGTCGTCCTTTCTGGCACGATCAGTTAAACCTGCAGCAAGTTCTAGGTAATCTGTAAAATCTACCCCTTGTTCAAATCTGAAACTTCCAGGCTCATAAACTTCTCCTGCTACCGTTATAGACTCAACCAGTTTCGGAACAACCAACTTATCACCATCCTGGAGAAGAACATCGGCGCTTGCATCGCCTGCCAAGATCCGAGGCACGTCGATAATGAGCCGGCCCTGAAATGAGCGCAATATACTCTCGTTGTAGTCCTCACTCATAGTGTCAGCCTGAGAACCTCTAAGATCCTGGCTCACAGAGCGACGACTAGCCTGCTCCCGCTGAAACCGCTCGATCAGCTTTCTTGCGCTTGCTTGCTGCTGTTCTTTTGTTGCTTTGGAGGTATAGCGAGTCGCTTCGGGGAACGCCTCTGAGGAAAACCCACCAGCTCGCTGGAGAAGAGAGCCAATCGTCTCACCATCACGCAGCGCGTATGCTCCAGGGAATCGAACTTCACCGGCAATTTCAACAGATGCATCTGGGTTCCAATCCGGTAGATAATTAATTCGCAACACATCCCGGCTCTGCAACTCAAAGTTCGTCGCCGCTCGTAAGTCGACATTTAAAATTTCAACAGACGCGCCATCCTCAGTGCTATTGATCCTTCTGATTTCAACGTTTTTAAGGTATGCACCATCCTCAAGACCGCCCGCTAGCTGCACCAGAAATTTCAGCCCGCCCTCGACAATAAGCGGAAACTCACCAGGCTCCTTAACCGCTCCCTGAATGTTCACTAAGGCCACTGACTGACCCAATCCCGCTTGATCACGGAGCTTTTCAACGATCGGTAAGATCAATCCAGCTCTGGTTAACTCTCCGTCGTCCAACGCCTCCTCAGCTTTCGCTTCGTCATCTAATTCCATTTCTCGACGGAAAGATCGGTCGGTTCCAGTATCACCCTCAACTACCAAGTCCAGCTCCGCTTCTTTAATATTAGGAATTGGAAGCACGACGATTTTATCAAAGACCTGAAGCAGAGGGTCTAAATTGGAACCTGGCGATTGAGCGGCAGCAACCAAATCAAAGGCCAGCACAGAAACATCTAACCGCGCATTGGTCCGACGGACAATCAGTCCGACTTCTAAATCTGCCGTTGCAAGCAAATCCCGATCGATAGAACCTAAGTAGTCGCTCACCCGAGCGCCTTCAACATATTCATAAACACCTGGTCGCACAACGGCGCCTTCCAATTCCAGGGGGTTTGCCAACTGGCTGGTGCCTTCATTGGCCACCAAAAGGTCACCATCGCGCATGACAATACGGCTACGCGCATCACTAATGTTCAACACACTCGGGTAGCCTTTACTGGGGTCGAAACGACGAATCGTTGAGACCTGTTGAAAAGCGGTTGCAGTGAATCCACCCGCCATCGCAATAAAGTCAACGAACGTTTCATCTGATTTCAAATCATACCGGCCAGGCCTTTGAACCGCGCCACTCACCGTTACGATGCCCTTGACCACTGGAACGAACACGGTATCTCCGCTTTGTAGCGTAATATCGTTATCTCGACGACCCCGTAGCAGCAGGTCGTATAAATCAAAGCGAGCAACAATCTCCTTGCCCCGACGGACTTGAACCTCCCGATACGAACCAATATCGGTTAACCCGCCCGACAAATATAGCGCCTGAGAGATGCTGGTTAATGCCGAGACATTGTAACTTCCTGGCGCATTGACCTCGCCTGCTAGAAATATTGTGATTTGACGCAAACTTCCCAATGAGGTGACCACTTCGCTGCCAATAATTCGAGTACTCACCCGATGTCCAATGACGCGTTTTGCCTCCTCGAACGTCAATCCCGCAAGTGAGATCGCGCCAATCATGGGGATCGTTATCTGACCAGAACGATCCACCTCAACGAATGCCTCGATGCTATCTTTTCCAAAAACCCGGATATTCAACTCGTCGCCCGGCCCCAACAAATAACCAGAGGGCGCAAGTGATTTGTCTGACGGCGCATAAGTTTCAACGTCTTTTGAAAACAGCTGGGCGCCAAAGCGCGGCAGCAATTCTTCTTTTTGAGCCTCGATTAAATCTCTAATAAACGACTCTCTGCTCGCTTCATCTGCACCATTGGGGCCTTGGTAAACGCCACGGTTTTGAAGCAAAGGCACCTCAAGGATATCTACAGCTTCGCCTATACCGCTCAAGTTGCCTGCAGCCATGGAAGGCAAGGCAATCCCATACTGCTCTGCTATGGTGCGCTGCTCGCTAGGAGACATTCTTTTAAACTGCTCAAGCATCGCTGGCGGGATATTAGGCGCTGCCTTTAGAAGAACGCCGGGCGAGCCTAACCCAAGGAAGGTAATGACTGCATAAACCAACACTTTCATTCTACGAGGCCAAGAATACTGCCATCTATTTTCACCTTTAAAACGCATAATTATACCTTTATGGATTTTTTTGCTGCTAACCAACACTATAAAAAAGATGTTGGTCATCTAGAACCTTTCCAACCTATTCGAGCTGGCAATGTCCTATCGAACATAGCCGTTTCCCTTTATTTATTTTTCAAAGTCAGAAATCCTGGTTATACCTTTATGCTCACCAAACACCTTTCTTAGTAATTTGACGTACCTCCATATCAACTGAATAGATGCCTCCGCGTTTTTTGTCTCTTAAGGGGAATCAGCTTTTTACCACCTCTCTGGCTATTTTATGATGAAACTGTATTGACAGACTCACTTTTCAATAGCCATCTAGACACAACAATGGACACAGGCCACACCAACACCAACAGAATCAGTACCACATTGAAAAGGCTAATCCATCTTGATTTACCTTCCTAGTAACCGGGCACAGCAAGCCGAATCTTAACCCCACCTGCCCCCACCACTGTATCCAAAGCAACGATATTACCCGATTGGTCTAACTGGATACTATTGGAAAACACATCGTCGTTTTCAAATGCACAGGATTGAGTGAGTAACTCTCCAACAATATTATTTGCCCTTTGCCATTCAGCACAACTTACTCTGTACACGACCGTGCCTCTCTCCTCAGCAGGCCCAGTAGCAATTACGGCGCCACTTTCGGAGGACTTGCTATCAAACGATGGCATGACAGGAGCATAATCAAGCACTATGCGGCTCGTATGCACAGAAGAACGCTCAGTATTCAACTGCCCATAACCACTCACTTCAACAATATGCCAGCCGTCGAACTTTATAAAAACCTTTTTGCCATCAGTAAAGAGAATTGATGCGTCCATAGCAATCGGGTAAACGCCGATCTCGCCTCCTCCTTTAGAGAGGAGCCACGGCTTCGGAATGTCGACTTTCCGCGCTTCAACCAAACTTTTAATTGCTGTCCATTGATTCGAGTGGAAGCTGCAACCCGATACGAAGAGCATCAAAAAAAAAACCGCGTTCAGTCGAGATGGTCGACTTTTCTTTAAGACATAGTTTTTCATGGTGCTATTCGACCCCGATTATTCTGAAGGGCATCAAACCTTGTGGCCCGACGATTCCACCACAAAGTCCCAACGGCGCCCTCTAACCGGCGGCCACCGTCTCTTTCAATCGATCGAAGGATGGTGCTGTAGCGCCCACGCGTGTTTCGCGGTAAGAGTAAGCTATAGGGTACGCTCAAGAACAAGCCTTTATCGAATTTACCTTCACCGAAGTCCAACGCCGAAACATTTGTTCTCGTAAAGAATGCGCCGACCGAGAACCCGTTATCGAAGGTCCTGCGCGCCTCAAGGGTATAGCCCCGATCTTTTGCCAAAAACTGCCCAACATGTAGGCCAAAATCGAAGTTATACCAAGGCGAAGCATAAAATGCAGAAACATGCCCCGTTATCACGTCATAATTTTGAAACGAAAGTCCTCTTTCATAATCTCGCTGCTGAACCCAATTGAGGTTTCCGCCAAAGGCCCATCGACTCGCAAACGGTTCATAAAGCAGCTCGAACCCTGCGCCCCCGAACATCTCCTCCAATAAACCCAAATAAACGCGCGCATGGGTCGACCGCCAAACCGTCTGACGATATTCTGCAAATAACGAATCAATGCCATTTTCACCTTCAGTCAGGTATCGATTAATCTCACTCCGGACTCTGGGCAGAACCGAGTCTGATGGTCTATTGGTGTTAAAATCGTTGGAGACATCTACTGTAACAGCAGACCAAATGTTGAGTGCTTCAGAAAGGGCAAGACGCCCCGTGCCCTTTATATATAACTGGTGTTTTATCGGCTCGTTCGGATCCATAAGTTGAATACGGAGCGCCAAATCTGCCCCCAAGGCCAGTTTTGGATACCCAAAATCAGTACGAAAAGCTGGCCTCACCGGACTCGTTCCCGGCGCGATCGAAATTAATTCGGCTTTAAAACCATTATTTAAGGCGCTTGACCTGCTTGCTTGTGTAGCAAGAGGCGTGTTTTTAGTACGCTGGAAGCCTACCGCACTACCGAGCAGATTATCTTCCAAGGTCTGAATTGTGATCGCCTTGAGTTCTGACGGCAAATGAATCTCTGCAAGTCTAAAGAACTGGTTCAACGCATCCGCCCACAAAGCGTAACGATCATTTGAAACGATAAAATGCGCCTGGTCATCCCCTGGCCGCAAGTAGGCATAATGCACTCGCAGGCCCGAACGCTCAGCATCGAAAAGAAGCCTGTCGTACCAAAGGTCTAGATCCAAGTGACTTGGCGCCTGATCTTGTCCTACCTGTTCTGCGACGCTGTAAAAGCGCTCGTAGCGCCGAGCAGGTTTTCTCTTAAAATCAACAGTGCTCTGAAATGTAAGCCCAACAAAGTCGCCCTGCTGATAGGACGCACCAACCGAAACACCCTCGGAAACACGCCACTCAATCCCGACACTGACCGGACTTGATTCTGTAATGCTTTTGAAAGCAACTTCACGACGGTAATCATCCGACGAATATTCCGCAATGAGATCTAACGGCAAATTCGGTACTGAATAACGGACGCCGCCAAAAACGCCAACTCTCCCTCTAAAAAAATTTTTTCCTTGTACTTCTCCGGCCGGAGCGCCCACGAGGATATCATTTGGCCTTTCCTCAAATCTCGAAGAGAGAATTTTAAGAGGGTTTGAAAAGCTTTCTCGGCCGGCGAACCGCCCCCAACCGAGTCCAGCAGAAATATCCAATGGTCCAATTGACTTAGAAGCAACGAGATACTCTGCCGACCAAACGCCAGTACCTAGGATGTCTCGGATGCCAATCGCTACAGCAGGTATTAAATCCCGCTCCTCCAATAACCTTATTTTTACTTCGTAGCTTCTATCGGAATAGTTTGGAGCATTGCTTAAATATGAAGGATCGAGATAGTTAAAAACCGAGTACCGAAAAGTCGTTTCTATAAAGGGGGTCGCTTGAAACGTAATATTATAGATATCAGCGACTTCATTAGTGCGCGCTAGGGTCGCTGTCAAGCTGCCGTCGCCTTTCATTCTTGCAGAGGGAACCGTAATGAGCCCAGTTGTACCAAAATTTGCAGCTTTGCTGACAACAGGATAGACCGCATGCAGCATTACAATTACTGCAAGTAGTTGTGCAAAAGAAAGCTTCATTTGCGCTGCGTCTCAACGGTTGAAATTTATCTTCGGTAAGCGCCCATAAAATCCCTGCCGCTTACTACTTTTTGATTCTGAATCAGAACTAACAGACATCTGGCGATGTAAGTAAAAATGGGTCTTCCAAACCGTGGGTTATCGACACAAAAAAGGCGGCATCAAGCCGCCTTTTTTCCATTAAAAACTAAACGGTTAAGTACCCGTAGTGCCTGAAGTTCCTGTAGTACCTGTAGTACCTGAAGTTCCTGTAGTACCTGTAGTACCCGTAGTACCCGTAGTACCCGTAGTACCCGAAGTACCTGTGGAGCCGCCGGTG
>Ga0209631_10002305_pt1 | contig 23001 bp, 19 predicted proteins | sample COG_08_FD_184752 | JGI IMG/M metagenome (GOLD analysis project Ga0209631, IMG submission 184752) | Pelagic Microbial community sample from North Sea - COGITO 998_met_08 (SPAdes) (version 2) | ecosystem: Environmental > Aquatic > Marine > Neritic zone/Coastal water | place: Helgoland, sampling... | reverse complement strand
ACAGAAAAGCAGCATAAAGCCGATACCGAAAAGGGTGCGATTTTGTTCCATACTTCTACTATAGGTTGAAGTGAGATCAATTGCAATCTAAAGTTGTTTTAATTTTTCAAGCTTCCGCTCACGGTAAAATACGTAAAGCCCAGAGCCGATAATAATGCTTGTACCGATGATGGCCGTCTGGTTGGGAATATCGTTAAAAATCAAATACCCAAAGAACAAGGCACCCACGATTTCAAGATAGTGCAGGGGCGCCAAAGTGGTTGAGGGTGCAAACTTCAATGCATAGCTGATCAGCAGGTGTGAAATAGAGGCAAAGGCGCCCACAGCGAATAACCAAAGCCAATAAATCCCGACTGGCATTACCGGTGCGAAAAGGGGTGATTCTGTTGAAGATCCCCAGATCAAGAATGGCAAACATAAGATCGTTCCCGTCAAGGCGGTGTGAAATTGTAAGGGAATTGGGTGAAGGTTTTGCGATAAGCTGCGCGTCACCAACATGTAAAGCGCAAAGGTCAGAGCGGTTGCCAAAGGAAAGAAAGCCACGGCTCCAAAGGCAGAAAAACTGGGCTGTATTACCAAAATCACTCCGCAAAACCCCACAAGGCTAGCGGTTAATCTGCGCGAACCAACGGGTTCGGAAAAGAAAAACCGCCCCAAGAGTAAAAGAATAAACGGCTCGACAAAAACGATCGCTAATGCATCGGCGATCGGCATCACCGCAATCGCTGCAACGAAACAATAGGTTGAGGCAATTAAAAATACCGCACGGGCAATCAACGGCACCATCAAAGCCCGCGGCACTCGAAGAGAAAAGCCTAAAAGCAACGCCACCGGAAACATAATAACGCTCTGTACCGCAAAGCGCGCAGTGGTAATCTGTGCCACTGGAATTTTATCTGCCGCCAGTTTTGCGGCCACATCCAACAGAGGCGCGCAGGCGCAAAATCCAAGCATCATGGCGATGCCCAGAACAACCCGATCGGTGCTTAGTGCCGTAGGGGCGTTCGTCGATACAGACATTGGTCTTCCTTACTATTGGGCACGGCTGCTGCAGATTTACCTTTAAAAGGCACGAGTGATCCGCAGGGTTTTAACAATTGGGAACATTTACCGCCAAGCCGCCCAGCGAGGTTTCTTTATATTTGGCATTCATATCCTCGCCGGTTTGCCGCATCGTTTCAATACAGGCATCTAACGGAATCAGATGTTGACCATCGCCGCGCAACGCCAAACTGGCGGCGGAGACGGCTTTAATCGCACCGAGGCCATTGCGTTCGATACAGGGCACTTGCACCAGACCTGCAACCGGATCGCAGGTCATTCCCAGATGATGCTCTAAGGCAATTTCAGCGGCATTCTCGATTTGCTCTGAGCTTCCTCCAAGCGCGGCGCAAAGACCAGCCGCGGCCATTGCGCTGGCGCTTCCCACTTCTGCCTGACATCCGGCTTCGGCGCCGCTGATTGAGGCATTATATTTGACCAGCCCGCCAATCGCGGCCGCCGTCAGCAGAAAAACTTCAATTTTAGCGCTATGCGCACCCGGCACATGATCCAGATAATAGCGGATCACCGCGGGCACAACGCCGGCCGCGCCATTGGTCGGGGCCGTGACCACTTGCCCTCCGGCTGCGTTTTCTTCGTTAACGGCCATCGCGTATACGCTCATCCAATCGTTGATCGTATGCGGAGGCGCAAGGTTTAACCCGCGCTCTGCCCGCAGCTGATCCACCACACCTTTGGCACGGCGGCGCACTTTTAAGCCGCCAGGCAAAATCCCCTCACTTGAAAGGCCGCGATCAATGCAATCTGACATCACGCCCCAAATCTGTGCGACGTTGGCTTTGAGCTGCGTTGGTGTAATGCGGGTTAATTCATTGGCCCGCTTCATTTCTGCGATGCTGCGCCCCGATGTGCGCGACATCTCCAACATTTCTTTGGCAGAGTGAAACGGATAGGGCACCGCGGGGCCGGTATCAACATCTTTGCCTTGCGCCAGTTCCGCCGCGGTCAATACAAACCCGCCACCGATCGAATAATAGGTTTCTTGCAAAACGACATCACCCTGCGCATCAGTGGCCATCACAACCATTCCATTGGCATGCCCGGGCAGATTTGGTCCGTAATCAAACACCAAATCTTCTTTCTTATTAAACTTGAGGCTAGGTAAATCTGGCGGTGTAATTTCCCCGGTAGAGGCAATTCGTGCCAAAACGCTTTCGGCTTCCTCGGCTTTATAAGTGGCAGGGGTGAAACCCGCCAATCCAAGAATAGAGGCCCGATCTGTGGCATGCCCAATGCCAGTAAAGGCCAAGGACCCATGAAGGCGCAGTTTGATCCCGCCAAATTCAAAGGGCGATTGACGCATCATGGCCAAAAACCGCTCAGCGGCACGCATTGGGCCCATCGTATGTGATGAAGACGGGCCAATCCCAACTTTGAACAGATCAAAAACAGAGAGAAACATGATCATTCATCCTTTTAAACTGAGGTCCTGTAAACGAATGATGTTTCTATATCAAAACAGTATCGCGTTTCAAAGTTAGGGTCCAATGCGCCTCTCTAACTGTGCATCTGTTTGGATTTAGACAGAAAAACGACCTTTCGATAAGAAATTCGCCGCTGATAGGATAAAAAGCAGCCCAAAGCCGATTGGATTATCGCAAAAGCCCCCTCGCACATCGAGCAAGAGTGCTTTATGGGTGGCGCAGGTTTAAAAGGGAGATCGCGTTATGAACCAACCGCTGGCTGCTGCAGATGCGGCGAAATTCGCTGCTGCAAAACGGGCGTCTGAATTGGTTGAAACGGGTATGAAGGTTGGCTTGGGCACTGGCAGCACCGCGGCGTGGTTGGTCCGCGCCCTGGCCGCGCGTCAACACGAGGAAGGTTTGCGCTTTCAAGCCGTGCCAACATCCACGCAAACCGCGGCACTGGCCGGTGCGCTTGGAATTCCATTAACCACGCTCGATGCAGCCGGTTGGCTTGATTTAACGATTGATGGGGCCGATGAGGTTGATGCGCAGTTCTCTTTGATAAAGGGCGGTGGCGGCGCGCTGTTGCAAGAAAAAATTGTTGCCAAAGCCAGCGATCGAATGGTGGTGATCGCTGATTCTGAAAAGCAAGTGGCGCAGCTGGGTAAGTTTGCATTGCCCGTGGAAGTGATCGGCTTTGGCAAAAGCGCAAGCGAAACTTTGATCAAAGAGGTCCTGAAAAATTTGGGGTTCGCAAATCCTGTTAGCAAATTCAGGCCGGGCCAAGCGGGCCTTTTTGTTACTGATGAGGGCAACCATATTCTGGATCTTGAACTTCAGGCTATTTCTAATCCCGCAGCCCTAGCGCAGGCGTTGAACCAAGTGCCGGGGGTGGTTGAAAATGGATTATTCATTGATATCTGCAGCGCATTGGTGATCGGCCATTCGGATGGGCGGGTATCATATACTGATGTTGCCACAGGCACCGAAGAGGCGGGCCAGATCGATCTAAATCAAGCCGCGCGCTTGGCCGAAATGGGGCGGTGAAGATGCGGTTTGATTTCAATTTGTTTGTTATTGGCGGTGGATCGGGCGGCGTGCGCGCGGCGCGCGTTGCGGCTGGTGAGTTGGGGTTGAAAGTCGGCCTTGCCGAGGAAGATCGTTATGGCGGCACCTGCGTAATTCGGGGCTGCGTGCCGAAAAAGCTGATGGTTTATGCCAGCGAGTATAGCCAGATACCCAGCCAAGCAAAAGCATATGGTTGGCAGATCGATAACGCCCGGTTTGAATGGCCGCAATTGCGCGGCAATTTGCATGCCGAGCTTGATCGGCTAGAGGGGGTGTACCGGCGCTTACTCAGCGAGTCCGGCGTTACAAGTTTTGACGCCCGTGCCCGGATCGTTGATCCGCATTGCGTTGAACTGGCAGATGGCACGCGCGTGACGGCAGAGCATATATTGGTAGCCACTGGCGGCAACCCTGTTTTGCCGGATATCCCCGGGATCGAGCATGCGATCAGTTCAAATGAAATGTTTTTATTAAAGAGCCTACCCAAAAGCATTTTGATCGTGGGCGGTGGATATATCGCCTGCGAGTTTGCAGGGATTATGAATGGGCTTGGCGTTGCAACCACGCAGTTTTACCGCGGAGACCAAATTTTACGCGGCTTTGATGACGAGGTCCGCAACCATTTGGCCGCGCAAATATTGCTGCGCGGAGTTAATCTGCGCCTCAACAGGAATGTTGCATCGATCGAAAAAACTGAGCAGGGCCTTTTGGTTACCGATAGCAATGGCGAAACAGCCACGTTTGACCAAGTGATGTTTGCAACTGGTCGGCGCGCCAATAGTGAGGCTTTGGGCTTGGAAACGCTGGGGGTAAGGCAAAAGCCGAATGGCGCGATCGAGGTAGATGCCTATTCGCAAAGCTCAGTGCCCTCGATCTATGCGATTGGCGATGTGACCGATCGGGTGAACCTTACGCCTGTGGCAATCCGCGAAGCCATGGCGTTCACGTCCACTGTGTTCCAAGGCCAGCCGGTGGCGGTTGATCATGATTTGATCGCTACAGCCGTGTTCACCCAGCCAGAATTGGGCACGATCGGGCAGAGCGAGGCAGAGGCCCGTGCCAAAGGCCCGGTTGATATTTACACCACGCAGTTCAAGCCGATGCGCCAAGGCTTTGCGCAACAAGACGAAAAAACCTTTATGAAATTGGTTGTCGATCAAGCTTCCCAAAAGGTTTTAGGCTGTCATATCATCGCCCCCGGGGCCGGTGAAATGATTCAAATGGTTGCGATTGCGATCAAAATGGGGGCGACGAAAGCGGATTTTGATCAAACCGTGGCGGTCCATCCGACATTGGCCGAAGAACTGGTTACGATGCGCCATCCATCACGCAGCGGTTGAAATTGAAAAAAATACGCCCATGTAAAGAGATGGGGAAATTCACAAATATGCAAGGTCAAATAAGGGAACGAATTTAATGACTGGAAACTCAGGTGGCCCATGGGGCCGCGGCGGCGGCGGCGGTGATAATGATGATCGCAACCGTCCCAATGGCAACGGCGGCGACGATCGTCGTCCACGCAATGATGGCCCGCAAATGCCGCCAGAATTGGATGATATGCTGCGCAAAGGCCAAGAGCAGCTAAAGGTTTTATTGGGCGGCGGTTCGGGCGGAGGATCCAACGGATCTTCGCAGCAATCCGGCCCGGGCATGGGCCGCAGCGGCTATTTATTGATCGCGGCTTTATTGGTGGCGTTTTGGAGTTTTTCCAGCTTTTACACTGTGAAGCCGGAAGAAAAGTCGGTTGAGTTATTCCTTGGCAAGTTTTCCTCTATTGGTAATCCGGGTTTGAACTTTGCCCCTTGGCCACTAGTCACCCGTGAAGTGTTGCCGGTAACCCGAGAACAAAATGAAAGCATTGGCGTGGGTGGCCGCGGCAGTGACGCGGGTTTGATGCTGACGCGCGATGAAAATATCGTGGATATTGATTTTGAGGTGGTCTGGAATATTAGCGATCCCGCAAAATATTTGTTCAACTTGCGCGATCCACAAATGACCATTCGCGCCGTGTCTGAATCTGCGATGCGCGAAATTATTGCCCAATCTGAATTGGCCCCGATCCTGAACCGTGACCGGGGTTTGATCGCTGCAAATCTTGAAACCCTCATTCAAGAAACGCTCGACAGTTACGGCAGCGGCGTCAGTTTGGTGCGGGTGAACTTTGATCGGGCAGACCCGCCCGAACAGGTGATTGATGCGTTCCGCGCGGTACAAGCCGCCGAGCAAGAGCGCGACCGTCTGGAAAAGCAAGCGGATGCTTATGCGAACCGCGTCTTGGCGCAAGCCCGTGGTGAATCTGCGCAGGTCTTTGAAGAAGCCGAAGGGTACCGTGCGCGCGTGGTGAATGAGGCGACGGGTGAAGCCAGCCGCTTTAGTGCGGTTTTGGAAGAATATAGCAAAGCCCCCGAGGTAACCCGCAAACGGCTGTATCTGGAAACCATGGAAGAGGTACTAGGTGGGCTTGAGAAGGTGATCATCGATGATCAAACCGGCGGTCAGGGCGTGGTGCCCTATCTGCCATTGAACCAATTGCGTCAGGAGAAAAACTAATGCGTAAGTTAAGTTTTATTGTTCCAGTCGCTGTCGTTTTGATCGCGCTGTTCATGTCAACCGTGTTCATCGTTGATGAGCGGAATAAAGCACTGGTTTTGCAATTTGGCCGCGTGGTTGCGGTGAAAGAAGATCCTGGTTTGGCGTTTAAAATTCCCTTTATTCAAGAAGTTGTCTTCTATGATGATCGGATTTTAAGCCGCGATGTTGACCCGCTGGAAGTGACGCCTTTGGATGATCGCCGTTTGGTGGTGGATGCGTTTACGCGGTATCGGATCACGGATGTGAACCAGTTTCGTGAAGCCGTTGGCACCGGCGGTGTGCAAGTTGCAGAAAGCCGTTTGGACAGCATTTTGAAAAGTGAAATGCGTGAAGTTCTGGGCTCGGTTAGCTCGAACGATATTCTCAGTTCGGATCGGGCTGTTCTGATGTCGCGGATCCGCAACGCGGCGATTGAAAAAGCGCTGCCGCTGGGCATCGAAGTGGTTGACGTACGCTTGAAGCGAACCGACCTACCGCGCGCCAACTTGGATGCGACCTTTGCCAGAATGCGCGCCGAGCGCGAACGTGAAGCTGCAGATGAAATCGCTCGCGGGAACGAAGCGGCGCAGCGGGTACGGGCCTTGGCGGATAGAACGCAAGTTGAGATCGTATCTGAGGCGAAGCGCGAATCTGAAATCATCCGCGGTTTGGCGGATGCAGAACGAAACGCAATCTTTGCCAGCGCGTTCGGGGCAGATCCGGAATTCTTCGAATTTTACAGATCTTTGGCTGCTTATCGAACCGCGTTGAAGGGGCAGAATTCGACGATGGTTATGTCGCCGGATTCCGAGTTTTTCAACTATTTGAAATCGGATGTAATCGCTAAATGATCGAAATCTGCCTATGGGCGATTGGATTGATTTTAGTTTTCGAGGGGCTGGTCTATGTGCTGGCCCCTTCTTTGGTTGAAGCGATGTTGCATTATTTGCAAGCCTTGCCGCCATCGCAGCGGCGGCTCATTGGGGCCGTCATCGCTTTGCTGGGCGCTATTATTTTATGGGCTGCGCGGATAATAGCCTAGCGCGCCTTACCAGCACACGTTTGTTCACATTTAGCTGAAGATTGGCTGTGGCCCTTGTCTGTTGGGGGGGGCGGGCTTATTTAAAGGCGGAGGCCGGATATTTTGACAATCTCCAAAAGATCCGCGGTCGAGCAAACCACATTGAGCAAATGACAAGGAGTTGCATTTATGAATATTAAGCGAGGCAGCGCATATGTGCCCGTTATAACCGCAAAAGCCCCGGGGCAGATAAGCTTGAAAGCCGTGAAACTGGCCTTTCTGGTGACAATTTTGGTTTTTTTACAAAGCTTAATGGCGGCGGCGCGCAGCGCTCCGGAAAGCTTTGCTGATCTGGTTGAAGAGATTAGCCCCGCTGTGGTCAATATTACGACAACGACAAAAATGTCGGAAAATGTAATGCCACGCGGCGTGGTGCCCGAGGGCAGCCCATTTGAGGATCTCTTTCGCGATTTTAATGAGCGTGGCCCCTCGCGGCCTGGACCGCGCAGAGGCTCGGCGCTTGGGTCAGGCTTTGTGATTTCAGAAGATGGCTATGTGGTGACCAATAACCACGTGATCGAAGGCGCTGATGAGATCATGGTTGAGTTTTCCGATGGGGCAGAGCTTTCTGCAACATTGGTTGGAGTTGATAAAAACGTTGATATCGCGGTTTTGAAAGTAGAGGCAGAGGGTCCGCTTGCTTTCGTTGCCTTTGGCAATAGCGATGTGGCGCGCGTGGGCGATTGGGTGATGGCCATCGGCAATCCTTTAGGGCAGGGATTTTCGGTATCAGCAGGGATAATTTCGGCTAGAAATCGTGAGTTATCAGGTAATTATGACGATTACATTCAGACGGATGCAGCGATCAACCGCGGCAATTCGGGCGGTCCTTTGTTCAATATGAACGGGGATGTGATCGGTGTGAATACGGCCATCCTCTCGCCGAATGGCGGATCGATAGGGATTGGCTTTTCCATGTCGTCCAATGTGGTTTTGCCCGTTGTTGATCAAATCCGGGAATTTGGCGAAGTGCGTCGGGGCTGGTTGGGCGTGAATATTGGCAATGTCACCGATGAAATGGCGGATGCGCTTGCGATGGATGAACCATCTGGTGCCATTGTGTTGGATGTTTTTGATGGCCCGGCGAAAGCGGCAGGCCTGCAAGTGACCGATGTGATCGTGATGTTTGACGGGCAGGCGGTTACCGATTCTGGATCCCTGGTCAAATTGGTTGGCAAATCGCCCGTGGGCAAAGTTGTAAAGACGATCGTATTGCGCGACGGGCAGCGTAAAACGCTGGACGTGATTTTGGGGCAACGGCCGGGTGAAGAGGCAATTTTGGCAACCGCGCCAGTGCCAGAGGAAACGATAGAGGTGCCAAAAGCCGAGCTGCTTGGTTTAACGCTGTCAAACATCACGGATGAGTTGCGCGAAGAAAATGCTTTGGATGGCAGCGTTGAAGGGTTGTTAATCACCAATGTCGATGAAAGTTCGGATGCCTATGAAAAAGGGATCCGCGCAGGCGATATCATCACCGATGCGGGCCAGAAAACGATCAGCGATGTTGCCGAACTTGAAGCGCAAATTGTTGCAACGCGTGAGGCGGGCCGACAATCGGTTCTCGTTTTGGTGCGGCGGGAAGGCCAACCGCGTTTTGTTGTGCTAAGCGTCGAATAAAAAAGAGAAAAAAGATGCACGGGGCAGATTATGTTCTGTCTCGTGCCTTAATGAGGGCGGTTAAGCGGAATGCGTCTCGCCTTGTGCTTTATCCTGCGTAAGCAAGTGATCCAGCAAAGGTGAGATATCTTCAATCTCTCGGGCAATCACATGCGTTACACCCGCTTCGCGCTGCAAATGCCCCGTGACCCGCATCAGCCGCGCCGACAGAATAGCCCGCCGAAATTGTTCATATACTTTACGCCAAACCACGATGTTAATCGTGCCTGTTTCATCTTCTAAGGTGATAAAAATTACCCCTTTCGCAGTGCCGGGCCGTTGCCTTAAAATGACCAATCCGGCCACGCATATGCGATCAGCGGTGGCAGCATAGGGCAGGTGATCCGCCGGGCAGGCCGAGGGAGGCTTTGGATATCTGGGAAAATGGGGGTTTCGCATGAGAACAAAAATAGAACATTTAACTTTTATGACAAGTTGTAAATTTTCGCTCTCGCAAAATGGCGCTACTATGCGTATCAGCATGATTCAACAAAGCGAAGTGTTTAAGGCAGGCTGCAAATGGCAAAGATAACATATATTGAACATAATGGCACAGAACATAGCGTAGAGGTGGCCAATGGGCTCACCGTGATGGAAGGCGCTCGGGATAATAATATTGCTGGAATTGAAGCGGATTGCGGCGGCGCCTGCGCCTGTTCAACCTGCCATGTTTACATTGATCCAGCATGGGTTGAAAAGCTGCCAACGCGTGAGGCGATGGAAGAGGATATGCTCGATTTCGCCTATGAGCCTGATCCCGAACGTTCGCGCCTGACCTGCCAGTTAAAAGTGACTGATGCGCTTGACGGATTGGTTGTGCAGATGCCCGAAAAGCAAATTTAAGCCAATCTTCAAGTTCTGAGCATCCTGAAAAAACCGGATCGGGCGCTTACAGGGCCCGCCATCCGATATCGGTGCGGTGGAAGCCGTCTGGCCAATCAATCTTTTCCAGCAGCTCATAGGCGCGGCTTTGCGCCGCGCTCAGCGTTTCCGCGCGCGCGGTGACGTTTAAAACCCGCCCACCATTTGCGCGCAGCGTCGTGCCCTCTTGTTTCGTGCCAGCATGAAACACCATCTGTTGGGAATCAAAGGCCAGATCGTCTAAGCCTTTTATCTCGCTGCCCTTTTGATAGGCGCCCGGATAGCCTTGGGTTGCCAAAACGACGGTGAGCGCGTGATCATCTGCCCAATTTATTTTGGCGGTGTTCAGTTGCCCCTGCGCCGTTGCCAGCATCAGATCAAGCGCTTGCGCGCCAAGACGCATCATCAGCACTTGGCACTCGGGATCGCCAAAGCGGACGTTATATTCCACAAGGCGGGGCTGCCCTTCTTTGATCATTAGTCCTGCATAAAGCACGCCTTGATAAGGTATACCGCGCCGGCGCATTTCGGCCATCGTGGGGCGGATAATCTCATGCAATGCTTTCTCAGCAATCTCCTGTGTCAGCACCGGCGCTGGCGAGTAGGCCCCCATGCCGCCGGTATTGGGGCCGCTATCACCATCGCCCACGCGCTTGTGATCTTGGGCGCTGCCCATCGGCAACACATTCTCGCCATCGCAGAGCACAAAGAAAGAGGCTTCTTCACCTTCCATGAACTCTTCAATCACGACTTCTGCGCCTGCGCTGCCAAATTCACCCGCGAACATGTCATCCACGGCAGAACAGGCAGTTTGGATATCTTCGGCGATAATCACGCCCTTGCCTGCGGCCAAGCCATCGGCCTTTACCACGATTGGTGCCCCTTGCGCGGCGATATAGGTTTTCGCGCTTTGCGCATCGCTAAAATGCCCATAGGCTGCGGTTGGCGCTTTGGCGGCATCACAAATTTGTTTGGTGAAGTTTTTGCTTGCTTCCAGCGCCGCGGCGGCTTTGCTAGGGCCAAAGGTTAAAATATCAGCCGCTCGCAACGCATCCGAAACACCCAGCGCCAGCGGAGCCTCTGGGCCGATAATCACAAAATCAATTTCCTGCTGCTGTACGAATGTCAGGATTGCGGCCGCATCCTCAATATCTATGGCAACGCACTCCCCCAACGCCGCCATGCCGGGGTTTCCGGGCGCCATCCAGAGCCGATCACATTTTGGGTTCTGCTGTACGGCCCAGGCCAAAGCATGTTCGCGCCCACCGCTGCCCAATATTAAGATATTCATTGCGCCTGCTCCTATTGGCCTTTGCTTAACGGCGTTCTAAGCTGGCCTTCAGCAAGACACAAGTGAGGCGTTTATGTCAGATTTAATCGATGATCCGGTCGCTGGTTTTAACCAGCCAGAATTTACTGTTTCGGAAATTTCTGGTGCAATCAAACGTCTGATCGAAGGTGAGTTTTCGCATATCCGCTTGAAGGGCGAGATTGGACGCGTGTCCTATCCGAGATCGGGCCATGTCTACCTAGATCTGAAAGATGAAAAATCTGTGATTTCGGCGGTGGTCTGGAAGGGCGTTGCCGCGCGCTTGCCAATGCGCCCCGAAGAAGGGCTCGAAGTGGTTGCAACCGGGCGGGTGACCACCTTTGCTGGCCAGTCAAAATATCAATTGATTATAGAGGATCTTAAACCGGCCGGTATGGGCGCATTGATGGCGATGTTGGAAAAGCGCAAAGCTCAGTTGGCGGCGGAAGGTTTGTTTGATGCCGGGCGTAAAAAGCCTTTGCCGTATTTGCCCGACGTGATTGGCGTGGTGACATCGCCTTCCGGAGCGGTGATCCGCGATATTTTGCATCGATTGCGCGACCGCTTTCCCCGCCAAGTGCTGATTTGGCCGGTGGCTGTGCAGGGCGAGCGCTGCGCGGGCGAGGTCAGCCGCGCCATAGCTGGCTTTAACGCGCTTGAGGCGGGCGGAGCAATTCCACGCCCCGACTTGCTGATTGTGGCGCGTGGCGGCGGCTCGTTGGAAGATCTTTGGGGCTTTAATGAAGAAAGCGTGGCGCGCGCCGCCGCTGCGTCAGACATTCCGCTTATCTCGGCTGTGGGCCATGAAACCGATACCACGTTGATTGATTATGTTTCAGATAAGCGGGCGCCAACCCCCACAGCAGCGGCCGAACTGGCGGTGCCCGTGCGCCACGAGCTGGCGGCTTGGGTGAACGCTCAGGATGCGCGCATGAGCCAAGCTTTAAGCACATCTTTTGGGCGAAACCGGCAACGTGTGGCTGATTTGGCGCGGGCCCTACCGCGATTAGAGACGATTTTGGAAAACCCCCGGCAAAGGCTGGATTTTCTGTCAGAGCGTTTACCCACCGCCTTGCGCGGCTTGGTGCAAAGCCGGCGTTTAGCGCTTTCTGAAACCGCAGGCCGCCTTAATTTTGATGGGTTAAGGCAGCGTCTGAAAACGGCGGGTTTGAAATTGCACGCCTGCGAGCATCGTTTGGATCCGGCATTGCGTCATGGATTGCAACGCAAGCAAGATATTTTGACGCAAAAAACGCAGCAATTACATCCGCGCGCGCTGCGCCGTGACATCGCGCAAGGGCGCAAAGATCTTGCGCAGTTGGCGCGCCGGTTACGGGATGCAACCGATGTAGCGCTGTTAAAATCAAAGCAGCAATTGGACGGGTTGGAGCGCTTGCGCGAAACGTTGGGCTATAAGGCGACGTTGCATCGCGGCTATGCGGTTGTGCGCGCGCAAGACACAGTGATTACTTCGCGCCAAGCCGCCAAAGCAGCCTCTGGATTAGAAATTGAATTTGCCGATGGGCGTTTTGCTGTGGGCGAGCCGCGCGCCAAGCCAGCACGGGCGCATTCTAAATCTTCCGATCAAGGGTCGTTATTCTAGAGGCCTGATCGCCGTTTTGCCGTTTGTTGGCGCCTTGCAATGAGCCTGGTCAAACCTTCAATCTTTGGGTTTCCTGCGTTTTGAAGCTCAGGGTTTGTGGTGAAGAATTTTCGCTGAGCGGCAAGATTATTGTCTGTGACGCAAATCTTTTTTGTAAATAGGCGTTGCCCAACGGACCGGCGCGAGATGGCTGCAGGATTTGCCCAAAGCGCGGTTTTCACCGCGCTTGCACAGAGTAGAATGTTTCCGATCCGCGCCTTTTTCTCGGATATTGTTAAGCTTAGAACGTATCTGCACAGCGCTATGTCGTTTTTGGGCTTCATAAAACCGGCCAAGCACAGCTAGGGTGGCGCGAGAAGCGCAGGAGCAGATCGCATGGCATTGGATGAACGTAAAGGCGTTTGGAAATCGGGCAAAGGCAAGGGGCGTCATACGCCGAAGGGCCGCCAATATGAAGATCAAGCGCTGCAAGAGGTGCAAGTGCTGCTGGGCCCGCAACCTCGCGAGCGGGATTTACTGATCGAGTTTTTACATCTTATCCAAGACGAGTATGGGCATTTATCCGCGGCGCATTTGCGGGCCTTGGCGGAAGAAATGCGCCTGTCGATGGCTGAAATATACGAAGTGGCCAGCTTTTATGCGCATTTTGACGTGGTCAAAGAAGGCGAAACACCGCCTCCTGCCTTGACCATTAGAGTTTGCGACAGTTTGAGCTGCGAATTGGCGGGGGCTGCGAATTTACAAAAGGCTTTGCAGGATGGGTTAGATCCAAGCCAAGTGCGGGTGCTGCGCGCGCCCTGTATGGGGCGTTGTGATACCGCCCCCGTGCTAGAGCTTGGCCATAACCACATTGATCACGCCACAGTTGAGGCCGTCGAGCGGGCGATTGCGGCGCAGGCCACGCACCCAATAATCCCAGATTATGAAACCCTGTCTGAGTATCAAAAAAATGGCGGCTATCGCGCGCTGCAAGAGCTTCGCCAATCTGGGGATTGGGAGGCGCTGCAGGATAAGGTTCTGGCCTCTGGTTTGCGCGGGCTTGGTGGTGCGGGTTTCCCGTCGGGTAAAAAATGGGGCTTTGTTCGGGCCAATGAAGGCCCGCGGTATTTGGCTGTGAATGGTGATGAAGGCGAGCCGGGCACATTTAAAGACCGCTATTATCTTGAGCGCATGCCGCATCTCTTTCTTGAGGGTATGTTGATGGCGGCATGGGCAGTTGAGGCGGAAAAGGCCTTTATTTATATGCGCGATGAATATCCGGCTGTGTTGAAAATTTTAGCCGATGAGATTGCTGCGCTTGAAGCGGCGGGTCTTGTGCCTGCGGGCTATATTGACCTACGGCGCGGCGCCGGAGCTTATATCTGCGGCGAAGAAAGCGCGATGATCGAAAGCATTGAGGGCAAGCGTGGCATGCCCCGCCATCGCCCGCCTTTTGTGGCGCAGGTTGGCATTTTTGGGCGTCCGACGCTGGTGCATAATGTCGAAACCCTGCATTGGGTGTGCCGGATCGCCCGCGAAGGTCCGCAAATTCTTAGCAGCGTAGAAAAAAACAGTCGTACAGGTTTGCGCTCATATTCTGTGTCAGGGCGGGTCCAAAACCCTGGCGTTTACCTTTTGCCCGCGGGCTCTACGATTACCGATATAATCGCGGCAAGCGGCGGGATGGCGCAGGGGCATGCGTTCAAGGCCTACCAGCCGGGGGGGCCGTCTTCTGGCTTATTGCCCGCCTCAATGAATGATATCCCGCTGGATTTTGATACGCTGCAGCCGCATGGATCCTTTATTGGCTCTGCCGCGGTTGTTGTTCTGTCAGATCAGGACCGGGCCCGCGATGCGGCGCTGAATATGCTGCGGTTTTTTGAAGATGAGAGCTGCGGCCAATGCACCCCCTGCCGCGTTGGCTGCGAAAAGGCTGTGAAGCTGATGCAGTCTGAGAGCTGGGATCAACCATTGCTGGGGGAATTATGCACCGCGATGCAAGATGCCTCGATTTGTGGTTTGGGGCAGGCGGCGCCAAACCCGATCTTAATGACGATGAAGCATTTCTCTGACGAGATATAACTAACTTTTTCGGGCGCCTTAAGGCGCTTTTTACGGCTTTACGCTGGCGATAAGCGGGCAATGTCGTTGAAGGCAGGTAGAGCCGTAAGCCTGCCTCTGCTTTGTCCCCTCTTCCATCTGGCGCTGATGTCGCTTAGGTGAAGGAGAAGACGCGGAGGCAGCCATGGCATTTTTTAAAAAGCTTAAAGATCGTTTGTTTCGATCATCCTCAAAGCTGGAAGACGGCTTAGACTCAATTGTGGCCGAGGGTGGAAGCCTTGAGCAGAATATTGTGGAAAACCTGCAAACAAGCGCCGAGGCCTCTGTACTGGTTGATACAGAGCAACAGAGCGCATCAATCGATGAAGCCGATCCAAGCCCGGGCGGAAAAAAGCCTTTAGATGACCATTTTGCAGCGCAGACCGATCAGCAGATATCTGCGCCCTCTTTTGCGCCGCAAGCCAAGCCTATAGAGGCGGTTGATGCGCCCTTGACCGACAGCGCCCCTGCGCAACAAGGTGAGAGTTTGAAGGCCACTTCTTCCCTAACATCAGCGCAAGGCTCTGCGCGCGGCGCCATGCCGCCGCCGGTCGATCCTATGACAGAAGAAATGGCGCAGGATCAGGCGCAAATAATGGGCAAAACAGATACGGATCTGGGTAACGATGCAGATCGTATCACCGCGGCGCCTGCGGCGGGTGAAAGAGACATAGACGCCGTTGTTAACCAAGCTGCTGCCAGCCAAGCTGCTCAGCCCCTCTCAAACGAAACCGCGCCGGAAGAAGGCTCTGCCTCTAAACCTGCAGCCGCGGCGCAAAGCGGCCAAAACCAATCTGCCCCGGGGTTTTTTGGACGCTTAATGGGGCGGGTGCAATCGGCGGGCGTTTTAAAACGCAAGCTGGATGATGAGATGCTCGAGCAGCTCGAAGAATTGCTGATCACCTCGGATATGGGCGTGGATACGGCTTTGCGGGTGACGGGCAATATTGCAGAGGGCCAATTTGGCAAAAGGCTTTCGGTAGCTGAGCTGAAATCTATGTTGGCGGATGAGATTACACGCATTATGGATCCCGTCGCGCGGCCTATGCCACTTTACGCACAAACCCCGCAGGTGGTGTTGGTGGTCGGCGTCAATGGCTCGGGCAAAACCACCACGATTGGAAAATTGGCCAGCCAGTTCAAAGCGGCGGGTAAGTCTGTGGTAATTGCCGCGGGCGATACGTTTCGCGCCGCCGCAGTGGAGCAATTGCAAATTTGGGGTGAGCGGGCTGGTGTTCCCGTGCTCACAGCCCCAGAAGGCTCTGATCCGGCCAGTTTGGCCTTTGACGCGATGACGCAGGCGCAGGCCGATGGCGCTGATTTGCTGCTGATTGATACGGCCGGACGGTTGCAAAATCGCGCAGATTTGATGGAGGAATTGGCGAAAATTGTGCGCGTGATCCGCAAAAAAGATCCAGAAGCACCGCATAACACCCTGTTGGTGTTGGACGCGACAACTGGCCAAAACGCGCTGAGCCAAGTGGAAATTTTCAAATCGATATCGGATGTTTCTGGTTTGGTGATGACCAAGTTGGATGGAACCGCAAAGGGCGGTGTGTTGGTGGCCTTGGCGGATAAATTCGGCTTGCCCATTCATGCGATCGGCGTTGGGGAACAGATTGATGATCTAGCGCCTTTTGATCCGGCAGAATTTGCCAGCGCCCTCACTGGGGCGGACCTGTCTTGAGCGATAGATTGCACGCCTGTGGCGATCAGGGGTTAGGGCGCCGCTGCCTCGGCTACAGCCGTTGAGGTTTTCGCAGTGAGCGCTTGGATTCTGACGGTTGAGGGGACGGAAGTAGGCCACCAGCTTGCGATGGTGTTGGCCCTTTCAGCGGCATTTTTGCACGCGGTTTTTGGCGCTTTGCAAAAAGGGCAACACGATCCTTGGCTGTCACGCGGTGCGATTGATATCTGCTATTTTATGATGGCAATGCCCATTGCCGTCTTCGTCTTGCCTTGGCCCGAGCCGGGGCTCTGGCCCATATTTTTGGGAATGGTGATCATTCATTTGATCTATAAGCTGATGCAGGCGGCAGCCTATAGCCGTGGGGCTTACACGGTGGTTTACCCCGTGGTGCGCGGCACCGGGCCGGTATTTACGGTTTTGGGGGCTTATTTGATTTTCGGTGAAACCTTCACGATGCTGCAATGGGTGGGGGTGGCGGTTTTGGTGCTGGGGCTATTTGGCTTGGCGCTTTATAACGCGGTTTATCTGATCGAAGATCGAGCGACCTTGCGCGCCGCTTTGGGCTTTGCGCTGGTGACGGGGCTGTTTGTTGCGCTTTATACCACCTATGATGCGTATGGCATTCGCGCGGCGCAAGATCCCTTTGTTTTCTTAATATGGTTTTTTGTTCTAGATGGTCTGTCGATGCCGCCCTTTGCCTATCTGAGATGGCGTAAAATGCGCAATCGACCAGATCTATTTCCTTTGTTTTTGCGCGGCATGATTGGGGCTTGGGTGGCGTTTTTTAGCTTTGGGTCGATTATGTTGGCGACACGTCTGGACAAAGTTGGAGAAGCCGCGATATTGCGGGAAACGTCAACGGTGTTTGCGGCTTTGATCGGATGGTATTTTCTGAAAGAAGCGGTAGGCCCAAGGCGCGTTGCGTTGATTTTGTTAATCGCCGCTGGGGCCGTGATCGTGGAAGTTGCAGGATAGGAGTTCCGCTATGTCGGAGAAAAACAATTCACCTCTTTTGTCATCCTTGCTTGAAATTGGGCCGGTGATCATTTTCTTTGCCGTGTTCATTTGGCGCAAGGGCGAAGTGATGGTGATTGGTGGGGTTGAATATTCTAGCTTAATTCAAGCCACCGCAATTTTTGTGCCTTTGATGATAGCCTCTACCTTTATCGGCTGGTTGGTGAATGGGCATCTTTCCAAAGTGCAGGTTTTGACGCTTGTCTTGGTGATTTTCTTCGGGGCGTTAACCGTGCTGTTGAATGATGAACGGTTCTTTAAAATGAAGCCGACTTTGATTTACGTGCTGTTTGGCGCGGCGATCACCTATGGGCAGATGCGGGGAAAGGGCTATTTAAAAGCGTTGCTGGGTGAGCGGGTCCCAATGGAGGATATTGGTTGGCAGCTTATCAGCCGCAGATTGGCGATGTTTTTCTTTGCTTTGGCAGCTCTGAATGAAATTATTTGGCGCACGCAATCCAGCGAAACATGGGTTTATTTCAAAACCTTCGGACTGACATCGGCCGTGTTTATTTTCATGATTCTACAATATCCAATCTTAAAGAAATATGGCCGAATGGACGAGCTTTAAGCGCGGCTATACATCGGGCTTTGCCGCTCTACGTTGAAATCTGCTAGGTTTGACGGAATAAAAGCTTTTGGGTCTCTTGGTCTTCTTCCAATTGCGTTGTGCGGCGCGCGGCCTCTAAAGCCCGCCCAGCTTGAACGCCGGGGCGCTGCTTCACAATCTCAAGCCATCGGCTGAAATTTGGCTTGTCATCAAGGGTTTGCTCTTGGCGCCGCCAGAGCGAAGCCCAAGACCAAATTGCCATATCCGCGATGGAAAAGAAATCACCTGCCACGAATTCGGATACTGCAAGCTGCTTATCAAGCAGGGTGTAAAGCCGTTTGGTTTCGGCCCGATAGCGGTTTTGCGCATAGGGCAGAATTTGGGGCGGATCCATGGCTGGGGCATATCTTAAAAAATGATGGGCTTGGCCCGCCATTGGCCCGACGCCGCCCATTTGCCACATCAGCCATTGATCTACCGCGATGCGTTGGCGCTCGGTCTCGCCGTAAAACAGCCCGGTTTTTCTGGCTAAATATTGTAGGATTGCACCCGATTCAAACAGCGAAATCGGGGCTCTATCCGGCCCGTCTGGATCAACAATCGCGGGCATTCTACCATTTGGTGAGAGTTTCAAAAACGCCGCGTCAAACTGTGCCCCTGCGTTAATATCAATAAGATGGACCTTATACGGCAATCCCATTTCTTCTAAGGCAATCGAGATTTTCCAACCGTTTGGGGTGGGCCAATAGTACAGATCAATGGGATTTGTCACGATACACTCCTTGCATGCGTATTTATAGTAAGGGCCTGTTCTGCACCGCAAGCATAAACGCCTTTGAAAAGCGAATTTTCAAAGCAACGCGCTTTGTTGGGATGCGCCATGCTGCAAATAAAGGAACCCCAACATCCCTATTTGGCGTTTCAGGCCGGGCATGACTGCATACGCGCAGGGAAGCCTAGCAAAGCTTGCCAAATTCGGTTCTGATGCTTGACCCAAATAGAGCGCTGGGGTACCCACGGGCACGTGGTGATTTGAGTCCAGATTGCGGGCCACGTAAAACATATTCCGCTAAAAGGTCAGGAGAAAGCCCCCCTTTCGCTTGGCTGCGTTTGACGGGGATTTTGACGCCGCGCATGTGGCAGGAGTTTATAATGAAAAAGAGTTTGAAAAGCCGCACCAAAATGGTGCATGCGGGCCATCGGCGCAGCCAGTTTAACGAGGTCAGCGAAGCGGTTTTTTTAACCCAAAGCTATGTTTATGACAGCGCCGAGCAAGCTCAAGAACGCTTTGATGGCGATGATGAGGGTCATTTTATTTATGCGCGGTATGGCAACCCGACTGTGGCAATGTTTCAAGAGCGTGTGGCTTTGTTGGAAGGGGCCGAGGCAGCCTTTGCCACCGCCTCTGGTATGGCGGCGGTCAGTGGGGCGCTGCTGGCCACGGTGAAGGCGGGCGATCATGTTGTGGCGGCGCGCGCGCTTTTCGGCTCTTGCCTTTATATTTTGGAAGAAATCCTACCAAGAAATGGTGTTGAGGTCACTTTTGTTGACGGAACCGATTTAAAGCAATGGGCGCAGGCGGTGCGCGCGGATACGAGATTGGTGTTTTTTGAGACTATTTCAAACCCGACTTTGGAAGTGATTGATCTGTCAAAGGTTGCGCAAATCGCGCATGCGAACGGCGCGTTGGTGATGGTGGATAATGTGTTTTCAACGCCGGTTTTTTCGCGGGCTTTGGAGCAGGGGGCCGATGTGGTTATTTATTCAGCCACCAAGCATATTGATGGGCAGGGGCGCATGCTTGGCGGCGTGATTTTATCAGATGCTAAGTTCATTTCGGGTATGATAGAGCCCTATATGAAGCATACGGGCGGCGCGATGAGCCCGTTCACGGCTTGGGTTATGTTAAAAGGTTTGGAAACAATTGAATTGCGGGTGCGGGCGCAAGCTGAAACGGCGGCCTTGATTGCCCAAGATCTATCGGAGCATTCAGCCTTAACCCAATTGATCTATCCGGGGCATCCTGCGCATGCACAATATGAGCTGGCGCAAGCGCAACTTGGCACAGGTGGCACGCTGATCTCGGTTGAATTAAAAGGTGGCCAGAGAGCGGCGTTTGCCTTTTTGAACGCGCTGCAAATTATTTTGATTTCAAATAATCTGGGAGATGCAAAATCGATCGCGACGCATCCTGCCACGACGACGCATCATCGCCTACCGGCTGAGCAGAAACAGCACTTAGGTATCAGCGCTGGGTTAATTCGGATCAGCATTGGTTTGGAAGATAGTGAGGATTTGATTGATGATCTGCGACAGGCCTTGGCAGCTGCTCAAGCCGCGTGTAATGTGTAAAGTTAAAGTGACAAAAGTGATCCAGCGAGGTGGGTCACCCGTATAGGATATGATGAAATGAAGATCTTGTTTGGTTTCAATCTATAACGCGATCTTATGCAAAAAGGGCATAGCATGAATATTCATACCCGGAACGTGAACACACAGCCTGATCAAAACGCCGTTGAAGAGGCGTTAGATATATTGCGTAACTGGGTAGGTCACGCGGATGAAACCGAAATTGCGTCGCTGGATGCAGACTTGCTTGCGCAGATACTGCCTCAGCAATATCCTGAGTTTTCCGCAAGTTATAATTCTGATTTTACGGTCAATGAAGCTTATCGCGACAGTATGCCCGATTTGCAAAACGGGCCCACAGCGCTGATCCGCGGCGCGAAGCAGCAGATCCAGCATGTTGGGATTTCGAATTTCCGGCTGCCGATTTGTTACCAAACTCGCAATGGCTCAGACCAGACCTTGCAGACATCGGTCACCGGTACAGTCAGCCTTGATGCCGATAAAAAGGGCATCAACATGTCACGGATCATGCGCAGTTTTTACCGCCATGCTGAGAAAAGTTTTAGTTTTGATGTGATGGAGCATGCGCTTGATGATTACAAAAGCGATTTAGAAAGCTTTGACGCGCGCATCCAGATGCGTCTGTCTTACCCGATGAAAATGGACAGTTTGCGCTCGGGACTGCAGGGCTATCAGTATTATGATATCGCGTTGGAACTGGTTGATCAGGGTGGCGTGCGCAATAAGATTTTGCATTTGGATTATGTGTATAGCTCAACATGCCCTTGTTCACTGGAATTGAGCGAACATGCGCGAAAAGAACGCAACCAATTGGCGACACCGCATTCGCAGCGCTCAGTGGCACGTCTCTCTGTGGTGCTGAGCGGCGAAGACTGCTTATGGTTCGAAGATATTATCGATCTATGCCGTAAAGCGGTGCCCACGGAAACCCAGGTCATGGTGAAGCGCGAGGATGAACAAGCTTTTGCCGAATTGAATGCCGCCAACCCGATTTTTGTTGAAGATGCGGCGCGTTTGTTTTGCGCTGGCCTGAAAGCGGATGGGCGCATTGGGGATTTCAGGGTGATCGCCAGCCACCAAGAAAGCCTGCACAGTCATGACGCGGTGTCTATACTGACCGAAGGCAGTACTTTCGCGCAAACCTCGCTTGATCCTAAAATGCTCGCGAGTTTAATTCATAGCGGATAAGCGCAATTTCGTTTCCGCTCTTGACAGAATTGGCCTGATTGTCCAACCGTCAGCGCTATGATCGATTTTCGACCCGTCGGCTATGTGATTGGAATGCTTCTTGGCATTCTGGGCGCCTCAATGGTGTTCCCGCTCTTGGTTGATATTGCCGAGGGCCGCGGCCAGTGGCCTGTTTTCATGTATAGTGGCATTCTGACAGCCCTGTTTGGCAGCTTGCTTGCTATGGGCTGTTCAACGGGGGTTAAGCAAGGGCTTAGCATCCAGCAAACCTTTTTGTTAACCACGGGCGTGTGGGTCGCTTTGCCTTTATTTGGCGCGCTGCCCTTTGTCTTTGGGGCCACCGAGGCCCGCTATGTTGATGCGTTCTTTGAGGCCATGTCGGGGCTTACAACAACCGGATCTACGGTGTTTACCGGATTGGAAGATTTGCCCAAAGGTCTGCTGCTTTGGCGGGGTATTTTGCAATGGTTGGGCGGTATCGGGATCATCGTTGTGGCCATGGTGTTTCTGCCTGAACTGCGCGTTGGTGGCATGCAAATTTTTAAAGCCGAGGCCTTTGATACTTTGGGCAAGATCTTGCCACGGGCCACAACCATCTCGATACAGATTTCGATCATCTATATCGCGATTACGATGGCCTGCACTTTGGCGTATTTTGCAGTTGGGTTGTCGGCCTTTGATGCCACTGTGCATGCGATGACCACCGTCGCTACGGGTGGATTTTCAAATTATGATCGTTCATTTGCGGCTTTTTCAGGGGCGGCGGAATACGTGGCGGTGGTTTTTATGATTTTGGCGGCGCTGCCATTCGTGCGCTATGTTCAACTGATCAATGGGCAAAAAACCGCTTTGCTACAAGACCGGCAAATCCGCGGATTTTTGATCGGCTTGGGGCTGATTGCGCTGACCAGTTGGATCGTTTTAACGTCGCAAACCAATATGCTCGCGACAACAGCCCTGCGCAAAGCCCTGTTCAACATCACCTCAATTATCAGTGGCACCGGATATACAAGCGCGGATTACATGCAATGGGGCGGATTTATGGTCACGCTGTTTTTCCTTGTTGGATTGATCGGAGGTTGCGCTGGCTCAACCAGCTGCTCCATCAAGATCTTTCGGTACCAACTGGCCTTTGCATCTATCTCGACCCAATTGCGCAGAATTCGATCGCCCAACGGCGTGTTTCAACCCCGTTATGATGGCCGCAAAGTTGACGAAGATGTGCTGACCTCCGTGATGTCTTTTTTCATGCTGTTTATGGTAACCTTGGCGGTGGTGGCAACGCTTCTAGGCCTGACAGGACTCGATTTCATCACGTCGCTATCTGCGGCCAGCGCAGCTTTGGCAAATATTGGCCCTGGGCTTGGGGATCAAATCGGGCCCGCAGGAAATTTTGCGGGCTTGAATGATGCATCAAAGTGGATTTTATCGATCGCCATGCTTATCGGGCGGTTGGAGCTATTGGCGGTTTACACGCTGCTAACCCTAAAATT